>ERZ1034419.104-NODE-104-length-16700-cov-2.861280_pt1 | contig 16700 bp, 12 predicted proteins | sample MGYA00520531_ERZ1034419 | MGnify/ENA primary metagenome ERZ1034419 (study PRJEB33736, sample SAMEA104288485) | Azolla nilotica | place: Sudan | collected 1982 | study: EMG produced TPA metagenomics assembly of the PRJEB19522 data set (Is there foul play in the... | reverse complement strand
ACCATTTTACACATTGGGTAATGTATCATGTATCGGAAACCTTCTATGATAACTAAGCTTTATCCTTAATACACTATTAGCGTGCGCTACAAATATCAATTTTTCTACTATCAAATGACCAATCTTTCCATGGTTCCTCCAACACCAACTTTGGAACTAGTGTGGCTAGAATAGGCAATGTGAATATTGATTGCCAAATATAACCATATCCAGGAGGTGTATGAATCAAACTTTGTATTATTCAATTAGCCATAATTTGCTAACATGATTCTACAGACTACAATTGCATCTTCCATATTTACCAAGGCAAATATGTTGCACGCCTTTATGGTTTGAACTATGCCATTAGATAGATAATCGAGGAACAAGAATGAATCATCTGCCAATGCTTGAGTTCTTTCTCTATCTTAATGAATTGTTATTATGTTATGACAAAATGAAAACCCAACTAGAGTACTTTGGACCTTAAGGTAAGAAGACCGACCGCTGAAGATTTTGTAATGTAAATGGAATAAGGACAACTCCATTGGCGACAGAGCGATAAATCCCAGACCAAATTTCAAGTTAACCAATCATACCAGATGTGGTATGTATTACACAGAGGCCCTCAAACGAGAGCCCCCTTGGCAAATACCAATCATACCCAATGGCTCCTTGAGAATGGCATATACATGGTTAGCTATCAAGGATGTCCAAAGTAGGAAGATAATAAAATACAAGGGGGCCACAAGTCGCCCACATAAACAAACACTCGTTCTCACAGAGTGGAATTAGTAGATGAGATTGCAAACTGATGACTGATCGGAGCCCACGATTCACGAGGAGCAGCTACGTGAACGAAGCTTTGAGACACACACACACACACACTCTCTCTCTCTCTCACACACACACACACACACTCTCTCTCTCTCTCAACATCTCTTTATCTCTGTACATACATCATCTACTGGGTGCGAAGCTATGGCGGGAGCAAGTACGCCTCCTCAGTATTGCTGTGACGCTTCTTCCTCTTCCTCTCCTCGCTGCCTCCCTGTCTCTCATGGAAGATGTTCCCACCATTTTCTGCCCTTCGCTTCTTCTTCTTCTTCTCGTTCCTACCGTCTTCGCCAAATTTCAATCATCAGAGCATCAGGCTCAAGGCGAGATCGTGATCCTGCAGGTAAGAAAAGCATGTGCTTAGATTCTTCCTTAGATCGTATCTAAGCATGTGATGTGAAGTATCTAAGGAAGAATTTATTTCATCATGAATCTTCCTGTATGGGGTCATCTGGAAATTTTCAGGGGAGAACAGAGACGTTCTAAATGCATTCTTCCTCGGGAAAGCACTTGCCGAGTCTGTGACAGAAAGGGTGGGAACTATTGTAGGAGAGCTCCTGAGTGACATCGGCCAATGGCAATCTGAGCAACAGAAGCAAATTCGTGATTTCCAGGTACAAGACTTATAGCCTCATATCTCAGTGACAAAAAACAGTTTTTCCCCTTCCACCATGTATGTACGCAGTCTGTTCTCTGTAGAATACTATAGCGATGCAAAAGACTTAATATCTTTGTTCATCAGTCCACTAGTGCTCCACAGAACACTGTGAACACGTTTTCATTATGTTTTCTGTGGAGGAGAATTTCCAAGCCAGAAGTTGAAATGGCAACTAAGCATATTTTCAAGCAATACAATGATCTGGTTTCTTTAAGCTACAATGTTTTCTTTCAATATGACTTGACTCCAAGAGCAGGTATCTCTTTGAAGTATGTGCCTAGAATAAGCTCTTTAACATTCTTTAACTCCATTTTACAGGAGGAAGTGCAGGAGAGAGCAGAAAAAGCAAAAATAAAAGCTGCACAAGGAGGAAAGCACACAAGCACCAATATCTCATACAATGGTTCAGTACTTGGTGATAGTACAGCTTCTACACTTAAAACTCGTACACAGGAAAATGTCATTCAAGACCGAACAGATTCATGATTTTCTTTGTTGTAAAGATTAACTGAAGATGCAACTTAAATGATTGGTCCTAAAATTCATCTACAGTTATTTCTTGCATAATATATATAAACTGGTACCCATATAACTGTGGTGATATGGCAGTATCAGATTTATGACAATGTCCAATTGCAATGGAAGTATTAAATAGAAAGAAGATACTGGCATCTACATAATGGAGGTAATTTTGCTTTCTAACAGCGCCTTATGGAGTAATGGGTATGTCTGCTTAAATCGACCATGATTTGGAATAAAATACCCAGTTAATAAATAGAATGGGTATGTTATAGTATCAAATTGGTACTTGCCTTGCTAATATAGAAAATTTATGACCACTTAATCATACTTGCTATTTATAGATGAGTTGCTTAGTGCTGGTAATCCTAGCAATTGAAATCGCAAACTGTCATTTTTGTCGAGGTAAATATACATTTATATAACATTAAGCTATAAGCATCTTGTAGGTATTGATTCAAAGGCATGTTGGTTATTGCAACTTTAAAACTGCACATTGCAAAATGATGTTTTTATTACAATCGTGAGGCGTTTTCATTTGAATATATAAACCTGATGTTTACTGTTCACTGTTTTATTCATAAACAAACGTATGTTTTGTCTGTTGAATAATAAATTGTTCTTTATGTTCTATGCTCTGCTCCCTGAACTATAACATTTGGCCTTAAATCCATACTCCTGAATATGGATCCTCAAAACCAAAAATCAAAATTTGTTTGATGCATACTGCACCAAATTAATGAGAAAAGTTGCTCACAATATTATATTGAGGAATACAACCAACCAGATACCAATAGAAATAATAGACAAGATGTGTTCCCAGAACAAAATTGCAGAAGCTTCCTTCACAGCTACTCCTCTCAATGCTGCTACACCACCTGCAGGGGAATAAGTTATTAGTTTCGAATTTAAGTTGTCTTTGCTGCAAAGAAATTGAGCATGTTCACTAATCTAGGAATATTATTTGACAATATTTTCTCATTTTCAGTTTATAGTTCGTTCACAAATTGTTTTTACATGGTCACTGCTGAGTTTGTGGATATATGCCATGTCTTCAGCTTGATGTTGTTTATGCGGTTTTTATATGTTTTTTATCACCTGCAAGGATAGATGTTGGCATTGAGTGCTGTAGCAGCAGAACAAACTCGAATAGTTGATTATCTGCAGGGAGGAATCCTAATCGCTTAGCAAGGAGCACGATGCCAATGCCGACAGTTGGTATTATGAGTAAACGTGTGAATATAATGGCTACTGTAGTCCGAAGTCCAAGCATGGAGTTCCCTGGACCTACAGAAAACAAGTCACATTATTGTTAAGTAAGCATACTATTCTTTCTACAAAAATTCATATACTTCATGTCAAGGTAAATAGCTAGTTTTTTTTACCTCCGACCAAATTAGCTCCAAGGACTAACATTATACAAGGTACCATAGCTTCTCTGCAAGAAAAAAGGGTCCCAGAGCTAGCATGCTGAGCTCACACTAAAATTGTGAATGCATCATTAAAAATTAAATATAATTCTTATCAATTCCCTTTCTTATACATGGAAATTGAACTGAAGCAATGTAGGTTTTACTTCATAGAGCTTCATAAACAATGTCAATAATGTTTTGAACATACATGATGTAGTGTCCATAACCTCTCAAAATATTAACAAATCTCACCCTAAGATGGAGAGAGTGCTTGAGATGAAGTAAAGTGGAGCATCGTCTGTCAATATTAGGTTCTTCAAGAAAGGAATGCCACCCACAACTAATGCTAATATCTGTTACAAACATTTAGATTGATGAATTAGATGAAGATATCTGAGGTTCATTTTGGAAGACCATTGATGTACGAAATTTTAAATCTTGACAAAAACTAATTAAAACCCCTCTCTCTCTCTCTCTCTGTGTAATATATATATATATATATATAATATGAATATTGCAATTGCTTACTGAGGCTGACACTGGAGGCTGGAATATTTGTTTCCATCGAATTCCTCTTACACATTTGATAACTCTAGCAAACTAGAAACAAAGAGGGAACTGATCAAGAAAAATTACACATGGTGAAAATATTCCTTTTCAAGCATGGGCTTCACAGCAATACTGAGAAATGGCTAACAGAAAATACCTGGTAATGATGATACCTTTTTTACTTAATTATGTGGTATAACATCTAGAAACTATATTCCAATTGTGCAAAAAGTCCACAGTGAATATGACCAGAGAAAAGAGTGATATTCCACACAAACCTTTGTCTTCCACGCAAATGTCTCGACTGTACTATCCTTAATCAATGCTCTCCTTATGGAGGGGCTTCCTGTGTCCACATGAATACTCTCACATTCCAAGTTCTGAGGAGGAGATAACATGTAGTAAACAAAGGTATAGACGATCACTGCTCCAACCTGTACATATGTGTAGTACGGAAAAGAAAAATGTGTTCAAATGAAACCAGATTCAGTATATGTAATGAATCGGTGGATTCAAACAATAATGTACCCATTGGCCAAAGGATATGTATGCTACTGCTTCCTCACTGCAAGTACTATAATCCCCAAATGGACTGTTCGAATTGCTGCATATCGCATCGAGTAGCACGAGCAGTATATTCCCTATGTTACCTGTGCATTGATGAATAAGAAACAAACAAAAAATGCTATGTATTCAAGAACTATGATGTGGTCTGGATCAAATCTGAGCACGTACAAATTGTACATAAAAAACCCTACCAATTCCGACTGCAATTATGGTGAACTTCCGAAACTCTGCAGGTGGTTTTATAACCATAACCACGATGCAACCGATAAGGCATCCAATTGTTGATGATAAAATTATATTTGCAGGAATAAACCACCTGGTTATAACATTTCACCATCTGGTTAAATCAGGTTATAATCACCAGTTTACTTCATAAAACAAAATGAAAGAATATGAATTACAGTTTAGTTAGGTTAAGGTTCATATACTATATTGTTTGTGCCTGGGTCATATCATGCTTTGAAAGGTGATAAAATTGTTCTTGTATATAAAAAATGTTTACAGATCAGAAGATACCATTGCAGCATCTTTTGGAATGTAATAGCAGATCCGAGCTCTGTGAATATCAAGGATGGAAGAAATACTAGAAATACAAGCTGAAAAAGATGCATAGAAAATATGGATTAAGTATATAGATAAGTTACTAAAGCTAATCATACTACTAGCAACTGCAAGTGTAAAAATAAGGAAGGGGGACTAAGTATTTCTTCATGATTTAATTAATGAAATTCCGGCAGACATACAACCATATACACACAAAAAAGTGGTATATCTTATCATTTGCAGCACAATGCTAGATATCTGCAGTAACTACTGTTGGAGTGTGGCATTAAACATGTGAGCTTGAATCTCCCAACAGCACATATGGGAAGGTGAGTGCAATTATCACTAATTTATATTCTTGCCCTTACGCACAAAGTGCCATGAAATATGACAATAACGCATGAAGGTATGAATCATTAAACCGTAGCAACATGCAGCGGCCTCTTCTTATGACAACAAGACCCACTAAGAGAATATGCAGATTTCTCAGGAAAAAATGGTTTAAGATATGACAACAAAGGCCCATGAATTTATAAAACCTTACCAAAAAGTGTTACAACAACATGATCTTATAAAGCAAAACAAAGGAAGAAGAAACTCCTTACTACATAAATGCTTAAGTCAGAAAACAAAAGTGCAAAGTAATTTAATGATGCAACACAAAAAGCTGCTGTGATTGGTGTTAGTGTCCTTCATCGATGTACTGGTTTAGCCAATGATTGGCTACAACTTTGAACTTATAAATCACCCCAAAGTGAGATTTTGCAGCAGATACATATATGTTGAGACATTATTGTCTATGTGTGCCTACCACATTATTGTGTTTACCTTTGTCAATTCCTTCTGTTCTTACATTCCTCATGAGTGCATTTAACCAAAGAAGTGGCATGACTCTATAAGAGAAAGAAGAAGAATGCATATATTCTAGCAATTGATTAAAGCATATTAGGAGAAAGCAGAAGACTGTGGACCCATTTCAATTGGTGCACTCACAATTTGCTCATATGAAAATTTAATAAATTTTACGCATATGTTGACTTATGATTGTATTCTTCAGTAGTAACAGCTTGAATCAAATAAATTACAGGATTGATTCCTTGCTTCCGTGACTTGTAGAACCAAAGCAAATTGATATCTTTCAAGAATAATGTCACAATTAATTGATCATCAATTAAAAGAAGAAACAAGGCATTACCTTGCTAAGTGTTATGATCCCAGAAGGTGTGAGCAACCCGATCTGATCAGTAGCAAGAAGATAACCAATGCCACACATAAGAAGTACCTTGGCAATCGGGATGAGAGCAAATGTGAGTGAAGAAGAGATCGAATACATGTCTCTCAGATCAGCCATGAACAGTTGTCGAATAAAATTGTCCATTTGCAAATGCATCTTCTCTGAGCAAGGACTGTTAATGTTGCAGATTCCGATTTTGTGGTTTCGTGAATACTTCAGGGATCAGATTCTTTTGACGGAAGTTTTCCTAGAGTGAAATATATTTGTGATCATGGAGGTCACGCTGGTTAGGATTCGATGCAGAGAATCCCTCATTGAGAGTTAAGCTTATAAGAGCTAAGATCTATAATGTAGATTATGGTTCCGTTCTTTTCCAGATAACAGGAAAATCTTAAAGTTTTTTTTTTTTCTGATAGTAGAATTAGGGCTTCAAAGTCCTTTGTTTATACCAAGGACTTAATATTTAAAGAGTTAGGGATAGGGTTAAGTTAGGATTAGAAGATAGTTTTAGGGCTAGGCTTTGGGATAACCGTAGGAAAAGTGGTAATTAACAGGAGTGGGCGAGAGTTTTGTGTGATACGGGAGAAAGAATGGTTAGGGTTAGGGTTTCTGGAAGCAACTTGAATAGAGGGTTTAGGAAGGTTTTGCGTATGTACACTTGATTTGTGATTTATATTTGCAGGAAGGATTGGGCATGGATTATTGGGGGCTCTGCAGCAGGCTGTCTGAGAATCCCTGTGGTGATCCTGGAGGGATACTTGACGTCTGTTACAAATAATGATCTAAAAATACGTATGACAAGCGGTGAATTTAGCGACTGTACAGAACCCGCCAGACAAAGCGAGCGAGCGAGTGAACAACAGTAAAAGCCGCTGCTCTTTTCACATCTATGTACTTCTTCTACCACTGCTACTCATCATTCACTGGCACCATCTCTATTGGCGAGAAAATATAACATCTAATTAAAATTAAAACTAACAATAAAACAAAAAACAGGGACAGAAATATCTTATTTCTTTCTTTCTCTCTTTATCTGATTCTCTCTGCTTTTTGCTTTTTTGTTTATTGATTTAGTCGCTTTTCTCTTCTTTAAAGAAAACAGTCCTTATCTTTGAATCTGCCTTTCACTTTAAAAGCAACGGTTTCTGTCTGTTCAATTGTCTTCTTTAATCACCTCCATCCCTCTTAATCACCATGCTAATCACCCCTCCTTCCCTCTTCATCCCCATGCTAATCACCCCTTCATCCCTCTTAATCACCTTGCTTATAACCTCTTGCCATGACCTCCCTCATACATTGATCCCACTCCAAGCTCACCTAAATGAACACGATGGGTGTACTTCTTCTATATAGACTCGAAAGTTCACTCTCGAAAGTGGCACATGAATGAGATGTATTTTTTGATGCAGTTGTAGTATAATGCGTAAAATGGATGCCAGTTTCAACTTGTGTGTAGTTTAATTAATGCGCAAAATGAATGCGGTTACGCATAAAATGGGAGTCCATTGGAATGGATCAAAAAGGTTCTTGACACCTCCATACACCTCGTGTATATCCCTCTTAATTGTCATGCTAGTTAATTTGATTCCCTATGAGTCTCCATGTCCATGGCTAGTTAAGAGGGAGTTGATCGAAGTCCTCCAGAGGAGGTGTGATAATAGGGTTTGTTGATTTTTTAGCAAGTGTGCTGGAGAGTTAGGTGGAAAGAAAAGGGATATTAGATGAGACATGCTCTGCTTCTTAAGGTACCCCATGAACTCTATGATGTGATCTCAAACATGTCATAAAAAGGGGAGGATTTCATCAAAACTTGGGTGTTTTTGTCCGATATTTACTAATATAAATGCCTGTGAATGCGGCTCTATAGAAACGCTTCTCTGTTTTCCAGACCATACATGAAAGAGAGAGAGAGAGAGCAGTGGATATGGACGTATTTTGAAAACTAGTCGAGTCGTGTAATCATCGTGCCAAGAAATTGGTTGCTCGAACACCTTTGATGTAGCTTTAAAAATGTTAAGAGTTTCGTGGGAAGAAGGAGAAAACGAAAAGGTCATATTTGCGTAACTAATATTACTTTAGCGATGAATGCATATTACTATAGATTAACCTACGTATTTTTGTGTAGCGACAATATGTAGCGGGGAAGAGGGGCAATTAAAGATCGGATGGATATGGGACTACAAGAAGAAAGTGAAAATCAATGGTTAAAAAGGGATAAGGAAGTCCCAAGTCATTTGCATTTATTTGATTGTGAGATTCGCGAACGACAATACGGTCTAGACACGTGTAGTCACGACTTGTCAAGCAAGCGCATCTCGCTGTCTGAGGTTAGCTACATCCAATCCGGTCTATTGCAATGATACAAACACCTGACAAGTATGCCGAGCGCATAAAGACGTCGTTTTCATGCTCTTAGCCTCTTAGACTGTAAAAGCAACAAGGAGCACTTTATTGTCCTCTGAATTGATAGCTTAAAGGAAGATGGGACCCAAGATGTGGAGGGTTTACGCCCAGTAGATAGGTTGTCGATTCAAGCGAATTAGAACTTAGATTCGCCTTCTTTTAGCGTCTACACAACTTGTTATGGCTCATATCGACACCAAGTCTCTTGCTGATCATTCTTGTGCACATTCAAGCACACCCACCCTCTAATTCATCTAGTTTTTGGGATATCCCTACTGTTTCCATAGCCAATTTAGGGGGACCCATCAAGCCCACGCCCCATATCGTATATTTTGTTTGGCTCTGGTCCTTTTGCACTCATCTTCTTTCCTCCGCCCAACATTCATTTATTCTTCCTCTCCTTGCATCATCATCTTGTGTCCCTCTCCAGCTTCCGCTATCCCATCGTACATGACTACAGTGTATAGAATGAAGGCCTCGGGGGATTGGTCCATACTTTACATGACCTTGGCTCAGTTTGAGGTGTAAGGTTTAGGGTTTTGTCACCCAAAGACCTTTGCTATTCTTTCACGATAACTTTCATTTCTTTTTCTAAGATTTTGGAAGCTTGTGTTTTTGGTTCATTCTCGTGGATTACTATGAAGCCAAGCCATTAGGCCATGGATTATTTGCTCTCAATGTTTGGAAAAAAGAAGGTTAGCTTAATTTTAGACATGCAATTTGGATTTGGAGTCTTTTATGGATAAGTTTTAAGATTATATTTACTTCTCTTTTGTTTTTCCTTCCGAGTACCTACGCTGAAATGTGATGTAACACTTTTTCCTACAATTCATTATTCATATTTATGCATGAAAATTTGGTCATGTTTGTTTTTTTTTTTTTCTTCGTTAAGGCTCCAATCGATTTATTCAGTTTGGGTTCATTGGCTTCATAAAACGTTTCTGCGCTTAAATGGTTTGATTTGAGTTCACAGCTCAATTTCTCATTAAATGTTTTGCTGTAAATAGCATGGCTCTCACATTCCAAGTTACGGGATCAGAACGTCTCTGATGGTTCAATCATGTGTAGCGCATTTGGTTTGCTTTCAAACTTTAGACAACAAAATAAACCAAACCAAACCAAACGAGGATCCCACAGCTACTACGAACCACACATTTGTATGGTTTCTCTTGGAGACCAAGGGAGGACAACAAGATTCAGTTAAATGGTGAGCTACCCTAGCAAGATATGGTGTGTGACTTCTGAGTCGGTCATAATTCCCATAGCCTAATTTGGAATAGCATTACATCGCTTATCATGGTGCATGAATACTTCTCAAGGTGTCTAAACTTGTCAGGCAAAGCTTAGTGGAAGAAGCTTAATTGGTATTGGCAATTCAACCCATCACTATGCATTGTCTATATGCAAACTTGGGGTCTCAAGGATACCAATACTCAATCACGCGTTCTACCAATAGACCAAACATATGAGTATCTACTAATGTCACTTTACTGCGGAAGTCCAATTGATATCCTTCAATGGGCAATTGTATATATTTCTCTATTGGTTATGGAACCTAAGTGAATAAGGAAGTGATTGTTGTCCAATATTCATAATATGGGATGGTACTGCTAAGCCGAAGAGAACAAACTAGATAATCAAATGTTTTACAGAACCTCTTCGAAATAAAGAATCTATAGATTAATCAATCAATTAATTGTACTTAATAATAAAGAAAACAGTCCTTTATTTTTAAGGGCACATGTAAACACATGATGTCTCAGTGAGGAGACCCTTATCCACAACATGATGTATGCAAATTTAGATATAACTTTCTTTGTGGTCAGTTCGTAACCACTACAGTTTTCATTTCCGAGGTCTGATCCATAAAGAAGCTAATAAATGACAGCATGTCGTATACCCTCTTTCATGTGCGTTTCTTGGTGACCGCATTGGTTTGAATGGTAGAACTCAGAGCATTAAATCAAATGGAAAAATACTAGATGATTGTCTTACACGAGAGGGGTAGATGTGAATCGAAAACTACAAAGGTTCTTGATATTGCTTGGAGAGTAACTTTGTCACCACACAAGGTACACACCAAAATGTCTACCTCAATTACCGAATACATTGCATACCACTAGAAGATGCAAAGAGAATAACATGATGCAATCCGAATTGCCTAAGCAATGACAGCCTACAAAACAAGGCCAGCATTTTAGCATCAACAATGACTACCACTGAGAGCACTATTAAGGGCGTCCACGTGAAATTCTTCATGACAGGTTATCTATAATTACAGCTGCAAACCAGGACATACTAGAAGCTCAAAACCAAACCGTTATAACCAGTACCGATCCAAACCGAAGTCAAGCATCACTTCATTGGCACAAACCAGACACACATGAAGTGAATGCAATCACATCTTCAAAAGCAAACCATTGATCCAAATCAAGTCCAAGCATCACCTCATCATAGACTTAACGTCAGAATGTGGGCAGACTTCCTCATCAAACCAGCTCCAAGTTAATTTAGCATATCTTCTGTGGCAAGAATATATAATCAGAAGATATAATGACTGCTTACTTGATTCTACCAAAGAAGTAAATAGTCTATCTATTCAAGGAACAATAAAACCCAATTAATCAATTTATTCTGTAATTCAAGGGTCGTGCCTTATTTTAGAAAGTACATGCAAAGACAATATGTCTCAACCAAGGAACATCACTAACAACTGTTTACTTGTGCATTTGTACACAGAATTAACCAATCAACATAACTAAATTTACGTGGCTTTCTTTGTATTTGACTGATAATTCTTACAAAACCAAAGGTAGGCTACAATAGGAGAGCTTCTAATCATTTGAATGAGGAGAATGTTGGCTGAATGAGGGCATCTGAACTATGGCGAAACTTGACAGGAATCAGTATTCGCAGCATAAATCGTATGCTAGGTGATCTTAATCGTTAGATTTGGTTATATAGCGTTCTTGGTCAAAAATATGTATGGTTGCTTTCAAAGTTTATGAAGAATCTTTATTTTCTCCGGTTCTACCATTATCAATACACACAATGCATAGCAGCCCCATTTTCTTTCAAGCTCATTCCCATTTTGAAGCTCATAACTACATTTTATGGTGTTAGAAGGAATGTCATTGGTAAATCCTATGACAGAACATTTCCAATGAGCCAAATTGAGGTACTAGGAAACGATGAACTAGAAAGGATGATGCTCGATACCCAAGGAACTTGAACTACTAGGGAAGGAAGTTGAACTATGAGGGAAATTGTCACATCCGATGATGTGTTCTGTTTTCAATGGTATAAGTATATATAGCACGTCACATGACATATAGAACAAGAGATGGATACTAGAAAAGGAGATGCCTCATACACAAGGGTAAGTTAAAAGTTCTAGAGAAACCATTTGTTGATGATGACATCGAAAATGGTGCTAGTGTTTTCCATGGTAAGTACAAAGTGGGATGAAAGTGGAGCATAAAAGGGAGAATTAGAAGTATTTACCGTTTCTAGCTCAAGTTCTTCTATACAGCTGAAAAGGGAGAACTAGAACCCGAAAGCCCTGAAGATGTGATTTCTACCTTGGTTTCATCACCTAATCCATTTCTTTGTTTATCAAATTGCCTATATATAATCTAGAAAAAGAGATAACTGCACATATTTTCTTTTCCAAATGTTATTTGGAAAATCTTCAAAATGCACCAATGAAATTCTTTCAAAATTACCCAATGCACCTCACTACATGCTACCCAATAAACAACCAAACCAAATAAAGGACTTCCTTGAAATAATCTCACCTTTTTAAAACAAAGCACTTCTATTACACTGTGATCTTCATTCTACTTAATAACATTTAACATGTAGGTGGATCTAATATAATTCAGTTCTATATTGGGAAGTATGTTCATTTGTGCACGGTTTTTAGAGGGGCTCTAATACTTTTAAGGGCATTTACATAAATATAGGTGGCTGTTACTGGCCATAAACGCCAAGTACTTTCGAAAGAAAGATGATTTGAAACCATTTGATGGCAGGTCTCCATACACCCAAATTATTGAACACCGTTCTTTGCTTCATGAAAAAACACCATTGGAAACATTTTCTTAAAAACAGGTGTAGCACCAGTATCACTTTTGACCTAAAACATATGATTCTGCAACTTCCCTATCAACTTGACCCATTGACATTTACACACAAATTAGGTTCATGGGATGAGCCAAGAATAGCAAAAGATGGCCAACCAAGCTCTCTTGTGAATCATTTTATATGTATGTACACTAGGGCTTGGCTAAAGCACCAACATTCATGTGGCTCCGATACAGTATTATTACATCTTCAGTTTAATGAAACATATCATTTCCTTTTCTATGAATACATTACCGTACACGCACTGTTGATTTCACTAAGCCATGCTTCTTTTGCCTGTAGAAATAAAACTCACTTTGGATCACATTAAACAGAGAAAATACTCAAGGTCTATCTACTTCCAAAGTTACTAAAAACCATAAAATATGAATAAGGTAACAAAATTCATTACCAAAATGTATCCTTCTTTTCTTGTGCCAAAAACTCTTCAAACGACATCTCCATGTCCTCAGTTTCCAAATTCTCTATCAGTTGTCCAGTGCGAGGGTGCAGCTCAAAATGAGCCTGACCGTACTCGAGCATCTGCGAAAGCAAAGACATTGACAACCTATAAGAATCTGTGTGTGCGTGTGTATACCAAAGGATGATTATGAATGCAGAAGGCTGTTTAGGAGTGTACTTAACTGAATGCAATAAGATCTAATTATTTGAAAAAAACTGTTTTAAGTAGGTTATATTGCAATGTGCAATCCATGAACAAAGAATGAAATAACAGAAACGATAACTTACATACGAGGAAACCAAGACCTTATCCAAAGACTGACACACACAACAGCAGATAAAACAGTCATGGGTAAAAGAATGTATCATATCTTGTGCTTCTAGCGTACTGTCTATAGATGTAACACAAATATATGATCCAAAATCATCCCCTCAAAACTGATGTCCAAGCACACAACATATGCCTAATAATCATTAAATCGGTATCCAGAGAAATTATGTAGCATTGGGTAGGGAGTTCTTTCTCTTGGCGATTATCAATATTCTCTCATGATTACACTATAGAGATGGTATACAGAAAACATATATAGCACGGCAATATGTGCCTTTGTGTTTGTAGAACTGGTATCTCCTGCATTCATTGAGACAGAGATGACTTCCATTTACTTGCAGTGGCAGGGATGCATGTTGACATTATCTACATATCAGTCTCTTGAAAAAGAAAGTAGTATTTGGTAACTTATGAATGAATTATCGTCTCAATAGACATAAACCTAAATCATTTCACCTTCTTATATGCAGGAGATAGCTTCAATTGTTCTTGTAAACGATTGTACACAACTGTATCTTCCTCCAGTTTTTTCTGCTCCATCTCAAGACTGTAAATCTGAATTCAGAGAAGGAAAGAGGATTATGTTTAAAGCAACGTCAAATATATTGAATTGAAATGTGAAAGATGGCAGGAAAACAACCTGCCCACATAGGCGATCGAATGAAGACTTGTCTGCTTTGGATAACAAAGATTTAGCAATAGTAAATTTCCTTTGTATTAATTCCGACCTGGACATTTCCACAAGTCAGTATGAACAACAAGTAAAAAAACTCTATTTTGATTAGAATTACATACATTCTTATTAATTATACTCAATTTACGGTGAGGGTCCTATCTCTCATATCAGATAGATTAGGGACGAATGGGCCAGATTAGATCAGGCCGCAACGAGGCCAGAACAGTGGGTTATTTACCAGCTCAACTATCCTTCATTTTACATATTCAACATTTTGTGGTATATGCCATGCCAATAGTAAGAGAGAAAGAAGAGGACTTTGGAAAAGATTTTTAGCGAGCTCTAAGAAAAACTAACGAAGAGCAGAAAACAGGTTTTATAAAAATTACAAAAATAAATAAATTTTGTGATTCTTGTTAGGATCTCTGTTTATTCAGCTACACTCCTTAAACATGGAGCTTACTCAGCCGATATTACAAACTCTACCAAATTCTGCATGTATTTAAAAAATCATTATAATAGATGTGGTGATAAAGAACCGTCATGATGAAAATGCGGGCGAATATTTCCCTACAATTCAGAGATCTCAGATGCTAAAAATCAGGGTTTAGAAGACTCGACATTGACCTTAATGTTTAGAAGAGTATTGGTGCGAGTATACTAGATTCAAAGCTAACATCATTCTGCCCATGCTGTAGTTTAACATGATATCATCTATTAACTACACTTTTAGTTATTCATGCATTCTTGTGCATGATTTGTGCAGTTAACTGTAGAGAGACAGAGTCTGGCCTATTTTCAGAGGATTGCGCTCTGGAACATTTTCCATCTCTATATTACTACTGAAGAGGGAAAAATATCAACAGTGTCTTGGGAGCCCAACCGATGTGCAGACAGTATGACTAGGAGTTCTAAACCAGTGCATACCTTCACAGGAGTTTACCATGAGTTCACTCAACCAGGGGAGGAATCAGGGCTTTCCAACTCCTGCCTCACCTCGACAATAAAAGTTACCTTTCTAGATAATAGAACGATACTTCAAGAAGAGAAGGCAACTGAGAATATTTTGACAAGAGAACAGACTTAAATTGCAAGCTAGATACATTTTAAAAGAATATCCCTAGTACTATCTTCGGGCACTCCAGCTTTGGAATGGCATTGATTACCCTCATTAACCACAAACATGTGAAATATTTCTGCGGTAGCTTTCTCACAACTAGGTTACTTAATATGTTTAGTGAACTCTATCAGGTTCCTCCATTTTCTCTATGGATGGAATGTAACATGAAATCAAGTAGTAACTCTTTGGGTCTTATATGCCACTACTATGGGAAAGCATTTTAAGACATCCCATATCCTATCATCTCACTCAAATCTTAGACAGCCAAATAACACACCAAAAATAACATGCTCATTTCTGCTTACTTCTGCTGTAGAGTTGCCTTGGTTTCCACTAGACAAGTTGTAAAGCGCCCCACCTGTTTGATACCAATTCGAAGCCATGAAACTTTCAGTGCATGAACACAATAAACAGCATGCAAAGCCAGTATGTGTCACTCATTACCATTATAAACTTCGCAATATAAAGCTTAATACAGAAAAGTGATAAGAAATGCATGTCACAAAAGAGATGGGTTTGATTTTATCATATATACTGTGAAACATCTTCGCGTGTATCCTGATAAGATGAGTGATCATCTAAATGCACGACAGGAGCCAGTTCTAATAAAAGGAAAGGGAAATGTCATTTTGAGCAGCACCGTTGTAACTTCCTAACATACCTTTGGCAAAAGGCCAACACACAATAGCATAACATGTGCCAATTTCTCAGCCATCCAAGGAAATGATATTGAACTAATGCTTAGATGATCAACTTAAAATTATCATTAATGAGCAAATGATAATTGCATTGTTTCTACACGATTCAATTTAAAATGAGATTATTGTGATGGGATGTGATCTAACCTGAGAAAGAGTTAAAGTCTTGGATGCATTTGATCGCACTAGTTCATCGTATTGCTCTTTAATCTTCCTCTGCAACATACTTCCTGATGAGGTAAAAGGATAGGGACAGCTACCAGCATGTGAACCTCCTTTTGTTGTCTCTCGTCCAGGAACAATTGAGGGATGTTTTGAGGCTTCCAAAGAAAAATTTCCAATCTCTTGTACCTCTTCTTGTGCAACATCTATCATCATCTTCTGTCTCTGTTTCTTTCCACGATTCTTCTTTTTCTTTTTCTCTTTCTTAAAAGTGCTAGTACCACCAGCATCAACACTTTTGCTTGAATGATCATGCAACAGATTGTGCTCTCCTTCTTGACTTACCTTTTGTTCCTCATAAGTTCTACTTACATCAATCAGAGCATCCTTACGAAAACTACCAATGTCAAGATTTTTTCCACATT
>ERZ1034419.103-NODE-103-length-17249-cov-39.840060_pt1 | contig 17249 bp, 11 predicted proteins | sample MGYA00520531_ERZ1034419 | MGnify/ENA primary metagenome ERZ1034419 (study PRJEB33736, sample SAMEA104288485) | Azolla nilotica | place: Sudan | collected 1982 | study: EMG produced TPA metagenomics assembly of the PRJEB19522 data set (Is there foul play in the... | reverse complement strand
TGCTCAACCACCTTTTCCTCCTCAAGTTCCCCCAAGCCCAACTTTCAGGTTTCCTAATGGCATAACACCAAGCTGCGGATCTATGTCTGCCCGCCGTACCCTAACTTTTACCGCTTCAATCGCCGCCGATATGCAGGTATCCTTCTGTGACAAAGACTTATACTATCATTTAGTATCGTTTAGTATCGTTGCATTTGAACTTCAATTTCACCAGGGTCAGGGTGCATCATCTACTAGTTCTCCATCTACCCTTCTGGTTTATAGATATTATTGGCACTCTTACACCTTCCTTAGTATGTTGAGTTATCCCCATTGCCCCAAGAAAGACAACACTTTGGATAAACGTCCAGAACTGTAACTAGCAATCCTTTCTGTTGCTTAACTAAAGCCTGATGTAGCGATTTGGTAAACTTCTTCCCAGCTAATGCCTTGATAATGAGATAAACCCGATCTAAGAATGAGAGGACAACTAAGTTTACCTAAGTGATCCCATTCTTGAGAAGTCAGTTATTGTCATTCAGTAATGCTACGGTGCTGGAAAAAATCTTGTTTAATCTCTGGTTACAATTCTGCTGCGAGCGACTCTACACTTTTAACACGGCGTTGTAAATATTCTCCTGCTTCATTTTTTTTTCATTTACAAACCCCCCTTTTTGTCCACTGGTACCCTGAGCACATGATAAACAGACACTTTCATAGTTTCGAGTGTACCATAATTGTAACCCTTGTGATGAGAGAGTTTGTTCTACCAAATATTTAATCACAGGTAAACCACCCCCAGTAGGGGAACTAGACTTACCTTCAGGTTAATTATCCATAGTTAGGTGAATCTCAACTCGCTTAACTAACTATTATGATAACTAAAAATTATTTTTCGTATAAACCTACATAGACATTCTATAGTAATTTCTTTACTAAACCAAAAATCACTCTTCTACTACTGCCACTAAGTCTTCAATGATCACATCCAACGAGCGAGCCATCTTTAAATATAAATGTAAAATGCACAATAAATCCACAATATAAATGTAAAATCCACCATGGCATGGCTAGTCCTGGCTCTCCTGCATAGGCTCTCATAGAACTATAGTCTACAATAGAACGGTAAAAGACATCTTACAGCGTTGAACCCTTCTCATTACTAAGTTCTCGAATTCTTAGCTTAATCAGCCCCACTGACTATTGACAAACGATTGAATTATATCGTTCAATAGCTTGTATTAGATAAGATGATCTTCTTCATCCCTGTAAACTGAAAAGCGAGGGCTTAAACAAAACTTGTTAATCAAGATTTTTTTCACCTGCATTAACCAACAAAGAAAGAATTCACTCTAGTTACAGGTATTTTCATACTATCATCTTTCTAGACAAAAACAATACCTATTTGCTAGTCAAAAATTGTTCACAAATCGTCAACACTTCATCCACAAGCAAGACTTATCACAGAAAAAGCAGTTTCTGTAATCTTCAGAATTGGTTTTGAAAATATTTATAGCGTGGAGTACTGGCGATATATGGTTGATGTCCAGGGCAAAAGTTTATGCAAATAAGCTACTTCGTACTCTGTATTACAAACTTGGTGCTAATTAATTACATTCATTAATCTTACCTTTAGTGAAGAAAAATTAGAACAACTCCGCACTAGTTACTCTCAGCTCAAAATGATGTGATAACAGGAGTGAGGAGTCAGGATTCAGGATTCTGGATTCACAAGGAAAGTGGGAAGAATGACAAGTCCCCAATTACCAATCCCCTATTCCAAAAGAGGTTTATTTAGTTGCCCGATTAGCACGCGCTTCTGCAGAGGCCATTACTTCTGCCATATTTTCCACTACTTCACCAGGGAAGTTTTCCAAAACTCTGGTAGAAATAGCTACTCTGCCTTTACCTTCATCTAAGTCAATAATTACAGCTTTAATTTGCTGACGAATTTGAAAAACTTTTTCTAAAGACTCAATAAATTTTTGACTAACTTGTTTGATGTGCAGCAAGGCGCTAACACCTTCTAAATCTACAAATACACCAAAACGCTTAATAGCTGTAATTTTTCCTTCTACCAACTGACCGACTTCTAATAAACCGAAGTTGCTGGAACGACTTGCTAAGCGTTGGGAGAGAATGAGTTTCTTGGTATTACGGTTGACCTCCAAAAAGCTAGTGGTGAGAGTTTGACCTTTTAGTGCTTCTAGGTTATCACCTTCAGATAAATGTGATCGCGGAATAAATCCTCTTAAAGATAGAACTTCAACTGTAATCCCACCTTTATTTACACCTGTTACTCGTGCTTGTACATTTTGGGAATTTTCCTGCATTTTGGTTAACGTATCCCATACGTGCTGAATTTCCAATTGCCTACGAGAAAGGGTTACTTGACCTTCAGCATCCTGATCCCGAATAATCAAAAATTCTAGTTCATCATTCATCGGTAACACATCCGATAAATTAGTTACTACTCTCAGAGAGGCCTCATCACGGGGAAGAAAAGCAGAAGATTTACCTCCAATATCAATATAGGCACCGTCATGGTCAAGCTGAAACACTTTACCACGTACAACTTGTCCCTTTTGAAATTGGTAATCGTGTTTTTCCAGTGCCTTAGCAAAGTCGTCCATTGAAAAAGATGAATTGGCTGTTTGAGAATTTTTTGATTCGGAATTCATGACTTTGAAGATAAATTGTTATTTGTCAGTTGTCAGTTGTCAGTTGTCAGTTGTCAGTTGTCAGTTATTTTTCACTTACTACTGACTAAGGACGGTGTAGATTGTCAGATGAGTTGACTAAAAAGTTGTTGCACTTGCTCCCAAGCATACGCAGCCGCTTTATGATTATAACTGGCACGACGGTCACAGAAAAACCCATGTTCAGATCCATCGTAGCGAAACACACGATGGGAAATGTTATATTTTTCTAACTCTTCTACAATCTGGTCTACTTCTGTTTGGGGAATGCTAGCATCTTCTATCCCAAAGAAAGTATAGATAGTTCCTTGAATATCTTTTGTACAGGTGATAGTCGGTTCTCCTCCTCCGGGGGTGGAAGTGGTAATTCTGGTTCCATAAAAGGACACAGTAACTTGAATATCAGGGAGTGTAGCCGCTAGGTATGGGTATGCTACATGACCACCAAAACAAAAGCCAATACAGCCAAACTTCTCTGGGTTAATTTCTGGGAGGGTTTTGAGGTAATTAATAGCTGCCTGAATATCGCTTAGGAGTTGTGAGGCTGTAGTTTGTGACCAGGCGTATTTTCTACCAACTTCCATATCTTTGCACGTGTAACCAGTTTCAAATCCAGGGGCTTGACGTTGAAAAAGTGCTGGTGCGATTGCAACATACCCCAATTTAGCAATCCGTTCTGTCACATCTCGAATATGAACGTTAACCCCAAAAATTTCTTGTAAAACCACAATCCCTGGATAAATCTCTGGTGCTGTTGGTTTTGCTAGATAAGCCTCAATTTGGCAATCATCTTGGGGCAGATTAACTTTTGTAGTAACTGTGGCTAGGTCTGTCATAATAATTTTTACCAATCTTTTATGATTTGATATAAATATGCCAATATGTTCAAGATATTTATAACTAAATTATCAACTAGCTAGATTGAAAACATTACCAATACAGCAGATTGCAGATCAATGAGGTACAGAATCTAAATTGAAACCTATACAGAAAGAGAGTTTTACTCCTGACTCGTGACTCCTGCTGTATTAGCCAGAGCTATTTAACCGATTAATAATACATTTAACAGGTATAGCAACTCTCAAGGTGATGAAGAAATAAACTGATGATCAAACTTTTAGATACAAACAGACCTTCAACTTTTTCACCTGTCACCTGTCACTTATAAATAGTAGTCAAAGATACACTTGCTTAAGTGTAAATATCAGCTATCAGGAGAATTAGTAATGATTCAATTCCGTATTCAGCCAGACAGTGAAATTCCCGCTTCTGCTCAATTATTCAATCAACTCCGATTTGCAATCGCATCCGGGCAGTATCCACCCGGTTATAAATTACCAAGCACCAGGGCGTTAGCAATGCAAACTAGTTTACATCGTAACACTATTAGCAAAGTTTACCGCCAGTTGGAAGAAGAAGGATTTGTCGAAAGTTTAGCAGGTTCAGGAATTTATGTCCGTTCTCAAGGTCATGAGGGTGGAAGTAGATTACAGTCCCCAATTCTCAAACAACATCCCGAAGCATATAAAGTAGTTCAACAAGCCTTAGATGACTTACTTGGTCAAGGTTGTTCTCTTAATCAAGCACGGGAACTGTTTTTAGCAGAAGTTGACTGGCGCTTACGTTGTAGTGCCAGAGTGCTTGTAGTAGCACCATCTCAAGATATCGGTGCTGGAGAATTAATGGCCGACGAACTGGAAGAATCCTTGCAAATTCCAGTCCAACTAGTAGCCATGGAAGAATTAATAGCAGTACTAGATCAAACTACCTCAGCTACACTAGTTACTAGTCGATATTTTATCGGAGAAGTGGAAGCGATCACCGCCCTTAAAGCTGTGCGTGTAATTCCCCTAGATATTCACGACTATGGCAAAGAACTCAATGTGGTAAAAAGCTTACCGAAAGCTATTTGTATTGGTATAGTTAGCCTCAGTCCTGGCATTCTTAGAGCTACAGAAGTCATCCTTCACGGATTACGCGGTGACGAACTATTAGTCATGACTTCCCAGCCAAAGGACGCTTATAAATTACACGCGATCGTCAAACGTTCAGAAATAATCTTTTGTACCGATCAAGTCAGTTATTTAAACGCACAAGAAACTATACAAACAGTTTTGGAAGAGCTAATTCGTCCACCTAAACTAATTCGCTGTGAAAACTATATTGGTTCTCTATCAATTAATTTGCTTAAACGAGAACTGGGTTTAACCTGACATCTTGTAACATTTTCAATCAAGTAGGGTGGCAATACCCACTTTGCCGAATCATTATCTTTCGTAATAAGTAGAACGACGTGAAAAAACAAAAGTATGTGAAAAAATGTAAATTAACCTGAAAACCTCTTCACTCTTGCATGAGGGGAGCATCCCAAATTTGGCAAAAATAAAAGAATCCAGATTTAATCAAGTGGTTCTTATGACTCTTGCTCAGATCCAGAACTAATATCTAGCAGATAATTATCCAGGGTATTAATTATTGTCTGTATTTTACTACAAAGAGAACATCTAAAAATAGACATAATAGCATCAATATGCTCTTGAATACCAGCTTTGCCCAAATGCTTTATTTACTCAGTTTGTCTAATGTTGTCCATTGGAAATATGGGATTGGTACTTGTAATTTGTAGTACCGACTTTATTGAAGTTTTGATGGACCTGATAACGCGCTACCCAGGCCCCGGATGTAGCCAGAATACCCTGCTTCAAGCACAGTGTTTGTTGTTTTTCTAAGGCTGTAATTGCCTTTTCAATACGCTTAAGTTGAGCTAGTTTATCGTGTGACAAATATCAGAGTGGGCAGTCCCTGCAAATAGATTCCAAATTCCATTATGCCCATCTCCCAAGCAGTAAAGAGTTTTACCAATGTTTTAGCTATTGACCCAATTAGATTGTGTTGAAAGAATGCTCCTCAATAATATATACCCTGTAATCGCCCTGTTTTATACTCCTTCCAGTACGCAGGCTTTCCTTTCTCTTCAGAGTGTAACTGCACTTTTCCCCGTCTAAGCAGACCTCTGTTAATTGCTTTTTGACGTTCGGGGGAGATAAATTAACTTCTTTGACTTGGCGATGATACGTACTATAACCAAATTCCGTCCCTGTTAGAACCTTAAGGTTATTCTCTGTGTCCTGGAATGACTTGTTGGCTGCAAGTGACAAACACCACTTTTCAAGCAATGGGCTAAATCGCCTATACACTTCTATCCCTAAACGAGATACCTGTTCGTCAGTGACTTTAATTTTACCAATGCAACTGATTATTATCCGTATTTTACCTTTGTTCTAACAGTCTTTTCTCGCACAAAAAGAAGGTGCTTTTCAGACTGACATGTTCTAAAACCTGGTTGTGTAAATATGTTTCGATTTTTCAGGTGGGGTATTTTTATAGGAGATTTTGGCTATCTCTTTCGATGTGAGCTTCTAAAAGTTTTTTATCTTCTACTGTCATTGTTTTAGGGCATACTCTCTGATTCCTATAATTTTCTCAATGGACAGTATTTGTATACTCCCCCCTTAATTCCCGAGGCATAATCGCAAATTATTTCTCCTTTCTTTCATATTCTTGCCAAATTGGGATGCTCCCCTTTCTACAGCATTTTTCTTTTCATTATCCAAATCTTTCAACTCCTCAATTAGATTTTCTAAATCTAATTCATCAAAACGATTTTGTTTCAAAAATTCAATGGTTTGTAATAACCATAGATGGTCGTCAGTTTCATAGAGTTGCTGTAAATTCGTAGTAACAGTCATAAATCTATACCTTATCTACCTCTAAAATAATGCAGTATGGAGGTTTTCATTAGGATGACAGCATAAAGCTCTCATCAAACTTAGACATATGAATTCAAGAGTCAGAAGGTTTTAGAAATTACTGAGTTATCCAATAGGTATCTTTGGCGTTAGCCTGAAGAAGCTTACTGCTGTTCGCTTAGCATGCTATCAGGTATTAGCTGAATGCTGACACTGAGACTACATTATTAAGATTATTAACTCTGTCACCTGCTATAACAATTAGCAGTCATTTAAAAATTCTCTTATTCTTCCCAAATAAGTTTCTGAATCTTCCAACATTGGGAAATGGGCAGTATTAGGAATTACAAAAAACTCAATATTGTCATTTAATCCTGCTGCTTGTCGTCCCATTTCTGCGGGAATAATAATGTCATATTCACCTGCCACCAGCAATGTCGGGACTGTTAATTTAACAAATTCCGCGGGCATTAATTCCGACTGAGCTTTACTAACAGAAGTGAAAATAGTTCCTAATGCTGCATCATAATCAGCATCAATAAAGTCCTGTAAAAAAGCTTGTCTGTCCGATTTGGGAATGGGACTATAGAGAAATCTAGCCATGAAAATCTTGTCAGCTAAAGGTATTTTAGCTAACCACTTAGGACGGAATTTAACTACTAATCCACCGAATTTATAAAAAGCAGCAAAGGCTTTTTCATCATATTCAAAAATACCGCTACAGGTTAAAATCCCCTTTTTCACTCGTTCAGGATAACGGTTGAAAAATAAAGTCGCAACAGAAGCGCCCATAGAATGGGCACTAATATAAACGCGCTGAAGTTCCAAACCATCCAACAAAGCAGCTAAGTCTTCAGCGTATTCTGTTAATTCATAACTTAACTCAGCAATTGCTTCACCTTGTTCCTCTGTTGACTGTGACTCAATCACAGACTCACCAGCTTGTTTACCACCAGAGCGGCCAAAACCACGCATATCATAAAGTAAACAGTCAAATTCTACCAATAAGACCTCAGCGGTACTGCGCCAATACCTACAGGAACCAGCCCAGCCGTGAATGAATACTATTATAGGCTTGACCAAACTCGATGGTTTTTTCATCCACTCGTAATAATGGTCAACTCCGCGAACATTTATATGAGCCATTATTCACAGTTAAAGATTATAAAATCAAAAGTCAATAGCCAATAGTCAAAATTCAATAACTCTTGACTCGTGACTCCTGAATCTTCAATTATGCTGATTCTGGTTTCGGTAGCGAAGAAGGATGTACCAACAGTTCCGCAGTAGAACGTTTCTCTACCATTTCCCTTGTTACTGTGCAGCGAGTTACATCTTTCCGAGATGGCAACTCATACATCACATCCAACATCAATTCTTCGACAATACCCCGCAGTGCGCGCGCCCCAGTTTTGCGTCGATGAGCCTCTTGAGCGATCGCTCGCAAAGCTTCTGGTTTAAAATCTAACTGAACATTATCCATCTTCAGCAGTTTCTGGTATTGCTTTACCAAAGCACTACGTGGTTGGGTAAGGATTGCCATCAGCGCCTCTTCATCCAGAGGATCTACTACCGCCACCATTGGCATCCGCCCTATAAATTCGGGAATCATACCAAATTTCACCAAATCATCAGGTTCAAGATGACGTAGAGTATCAGCGGCTCGTTTCTCTTTAGACTGACCTTCCCCAGATTGAACAAAACCAATTGACTTTTTGCCCACTCTCTGATCTACAACTTTTTCCAAACCTACAAAAGCACCACCACAGATAAATAGGATGTTACTAGTATCAATCTGGATACAGTCTTGATAAGGATGCTTACGTCCACCTTGGGGGGGAACATTTGCAGTTGTTCCTTCCAGCATTTTCAGCAGAGCTTGCTGTACACCTTCCCCAGAAACATCCCTCGTAATTGAAGTATTTTCACTCTTACGGGCAATTTTATCAATTTCATCAATGTAAATAATTCCCCGCTGTGCTTCCTCAACATCCAAATCTGCCACTTGCAAAAGTCTTAGCAATATATTTTCTACATCTTCCCCCACATACCCTGCTTCTGTAAGAGTTGTGGCATCAGCTACTGCAAAGGGGACATCAAGGATTTTAGCCAGAGTTTGTGCTAATAGGGTCTTACCGCAACCAGTCGGACCCATTAATAAAATATTAGACTTTTGTATTTCTACCGCATCATCTGCTCCACCTTTGCCATTAGCTTTAGACTGGATTACAGCCAACCGCTTGTAGTGATTGTAAACAGCGACTGACAAGACTTTTTTGGCTTCATCTTGACCAATAACGTGTTCGTCTAAATATTTTTTAATTTCTCTAGGCTTGGGTATTTGATTAAACGAGATATTGGCAGAACGGTTACGGTGTTTTTGAGGTGGTTCTGACTGTGGTGCTGGTTGGGAGGCTGCACCATTCGTATCAAGCAACTCCTCATCTAAGATTTCATTACACAAGTCAACGCATTCATCGCAGATGTAGACTCCCGGACCCGCGATTAGTTTACGCACCTGTTCCTGAGACTTGCCGCAAAACGAACATTTTAAATGGGAGTCGTACTTAGACATACCAAGCCTCTTATTTCAGAATAGTGACGTTTTCCCCTGCTGTGGGGAGATTTTGTCTAGAAATAACCTGATCAATCAAACCGTAGTTTTTCGCCTCTTCTGCCGACATGAAAAAGTCGCGTTCCGTATCTGCTTCGATTCTTTCCAATGGTTGACCAGTATGTTTGGCCATTAGCTGATTCAAATTACCCTTAATGTAAAGGATTTCTCGCGCTTGAATTTCAATATCAATTGCTTGTCCTTGGGCGCCACCAAGGGGTTGGTGAATCATAATCCGGGAGTCAGGCAGAGACATACGTTTTCCTGCTGTCCCAGCCGTTAACAAAAATGCCCCCATACTGGCTGCCAGTCCAAAACAGATAGTAACAACATCGGGGCGTATTTGTTGAATTGTATCATAGATTGCCATTCCTGCGTAGACTGAGCCACCAGGAGAATTAATGTAAAGTTGAATATCCTTTTCTGAGTCTTCAGCATCCAGAAAGAGCAATTGCGCCACAATTGAGTTGGCCACATTATCATCTATTGGTGTTCCTAAAAAAATAATCCTCTCTCGCAGTAGGCGGGAGTAGATGTCAAAAGCCCTTTCTGCCATACCGGATTGTTCTACCACCATTGGTACTATGTTGTTAGGACTGCTGTAGTTACAGCTAATGCTGATGGTACTCAAGCTGCTGATTGGGTAATTTCCCGACTGCGATACAAGCATACAAGAATATTTAATAATAAGTTAAGTGGAACAGAGTTTGTAGCCGTTATGGCTGATTTCTTCAGAAGTTGAATTTGTATTTGAGCTATGTCTTAACCATTATGACCTATTTAATTTGTTCCTGTTGAAGTTTAGGAGTTTCAGGAGTATGGCTATCTCTACGCTATGAGGAGTTTAGGAGGAATATATTATTCCCCATCCTCCCTATCCTCCCCATCTCCCCAAACCCTAAACCCTATTCTGTTTCAGTGCTTTGAGCTTCTGAATCAGTTTCTTCTGTGGTCCTGAGAGAACCAACTGGTACTAGTTCCACAAATGAGTGTGCTAAAAGCCAATCAATGATTTTTTCGTTTTTTAGTTCCTTTTCCACCACTGCTTGCAGTCTTTCTTCGTCTACTTCCTCATCAGCGTACTGTTCTAACAATTCATTGACTCTGGCTGTTATTTCTGCAGATGTAACTTGGATGGATTCGCGTCTGCCAATTTCTTGGAGGGCTAGGGAACGTTTGAGGCGCTCAATTGCCTCTGGCTGCGATCGCTCCCGCAATTGAGGAATAATATCTTGGGTAAACAGCTTTCTCACGTCTAATCCTTGCTCTGAGAGTTTCATTGCTGTTTGTGTGAGCATGGCATCTACCTCTTGATCAATCAAGGTTGTAGGTAAATCTATCTCCACGTACTTGATAAGTTCTGCCAATAAAGCTTCTTGCTGATTAGCTTTAGTTTGATCTTGAGCCTCTTTTTGAGATCGTTCCTCTAAAGATGCCCGCAATTGTGCTAATGTTTCAAATTCACTCACTTCTTGAGCAAAATCGTCATTCAATTCCGGTAGTTCTTTTTCCTTGATTTCTTTGAGTGTCACGGTAAACAGAGCGGGTTTACCGGCTAATTCCTGGTTGGCATAAGGATCTGGAAACTGAGCCGGAATTTCTTTCGTTTCTCCAGGGTTCATTCCCACTATACCGGATATGAAACCGGGGATAAACTTATCGTCTTGCAATTCAACTTGAAAATCAGTTGCTTCTCCACCGGGAATCGGTGTAGGTTCTGTTGATTCGTCTTCACCTTCAGGTTTGGTAATTACACCTTTAAAATCAACCACGGCGATATCACCAATTTGGGATGCTCGTCCTTCCACGGGAATCAAGGTTGCCATTTGTTGCCGTTCTTTGTCTAAAACGATATCCACCTTTGTGGAATCGTAGTTGATTTCCTCTGCTTGAAGTTGAAAACCTGTGTACTGATTGATAATCACCTCTGGTTCTACATCAACAGCAGCTGAAAAAATCAGGGCTTTCCCAGGTTCATAATTATTAATTAATTCATCAAAAGAGGAGCGTAATCGTGGTTGACCAATGGCTGAAATTTCTTCTTGTTTGACTGCTTTTTCAATGCCATCAGGGACTAGTTCTTCCAAGACAGCTGCTTTGATGCGACCTACGCCCAGGCGCTGTAATAATATCTGCCGGGGTACTTTGCCTTTGCGAAACCCAGGAATATTTACAGTGCCACTTAAATTTCTAATGACCTGTTCGTATTTTTGTTTGGTAATTTCTGGTGTAATCTCTATTTCTAGTCCAATCTGACTTTTCTCAAGTTTTTCCTGGGTAACTTTCATGCTTTGTCTCTGTTTTTTGGTGTTTTCATGGTGTTTTCATATTGAGAGTACACACAAGAAGCTTATCGCTTGCGTTATTAACTTGATGTGCAACACAATAACTAAACAAATAGTTCATAGTTTTAGATAACTAGAACATTTTGATGTTTGCTTCCTGCTTTACCAGTCTATAAGGCTGGTCCTTATGCAACACGAAACCAATAGAAATGGCTCATATTCCATCTATCGAGCGTTTTGCCGGTGCTTCCTACTTCTAACAAGTCCGAAAGGTAGGTTGTTTTTCACAGAGGTAAATTCCGCACTTGCCATGCGTACTCTAGAGTATGGCCTAAGCCACGCTAAGCCATCGGGGCATTTTATTGAATTGACAGTAGGTGCAAATTACGATATTGAACTTGTCCAGAACTGCTCAATCAATTTTACCTTAGTTCGGTATCTAAATTTGTTATACGTCAACATTCTCCACAACTCGCTGCTAATAGCATAATAATTTGAATGCGAGAAAAGATCGAAGAATTTTTTAGCTGTCGAGTACGTCTTGCAGCTATGATAAAATCCAGGTTGGAAAAGTTTCTCCTTCAGCAGATATCTAGTTTACTGCCAATAGAGAAGGAGTTTGCATTTTGCTGCAATATTTTTTATCCTAAGATAGGCTCAGGACCCTTGAAGTTGGTCAGGGTGCAGGTAAAAATAGTCTAATTAAGGATTAGAACCAAATTTCTATTCACATTGCTTACACTGAGATATCCTGCCAACATAGCTACAGTGTATTTTAATGATTTTGAGATATTCATATAATAATAGTATATTGTTGTGATTAGCCAACTGAGTTTATCCTAATAAATATGTTTTTTTTCTTAAAAATATCCAAGTTGAACATGATCTCTTTTTCTATGGCTTCGCAGTTTGGTAAAAATTAGTGTATAATTGAACAAAATGAATACTAAGGATTAGTTATTGCTAGTAAAAGTCAAAATTATTTTCACAAGTGAAAAACCGCTATAACTGCTTTAAAAATATACCAAATGTAAAAAATCCGATTAAGTATACAAATTCCTTTGATTCCTAAATGTTGTCATTTTCAATATAAATATTGAGTTATATATAAATTGTATAAATGTTGATTATATAAATGTTGAGTTATACAAAGAAATTGCTAATAACCTCTTAAAGGAGGAAGTAAATTTGTCTAAATCCTATCGTGTAGCTATTTTGGGTGCGACTGGTGCTGTTGGCACAGAGTTGCTGGAATTATTAGAGAACCGGAATTGTCCCCTTGCTGATTTAAAGTTGCTGGCATCAGCACGGAGTGCGGGTAAAACGCTCAAGTTTAAAGGAGAAAATATCCCCATTGACTCTGTTAATGATCGCTCCTTTGATCAAATTAATATAGTGTTGGCTAGTGCTGGTGGTGAGATATCCAAAACCTGGGCTGGTGTAGCTATCGAAAAAGGCGCAGTTGTAATTGATAACTCGAGCGCTTTCAGGATGAACCCGGAAGTTCCCTTGGTAGTACCAGAGGTTAATCCCCAAAAGGCAGCTAGTCATAGAGGCATTATTGCTAATCCCAACTGCACAACAATTTTAATGACCTTGGCAGTATGGCCATTGCATAAGATTAAACCAGTAAAACGGATTGTTGCTGCTACCTATCAATCTGCCAGTGGCGCTGGTGCTAAAGCAATGGAGGAGGTCAAAACCCAAACTAGTGCTATATTACAAGGACAGCCCGCAGTTGCTGAGGTATTACCTTACCCACTGGCCTTTAACTTATTTCCCCATAATTCCCCAATGACCGATTTAGGATATTGTGAGGAAGAACTAAAAATGGTCAACGAAACCCGCAAAATATTTGGTAGTCAAGAAATCAGAATTACTGCCACTTGTGTACGGGTTCCCGTACTTCGTGCCCATTCAGAAGCGATTAACCTGGAATTCGAGACACCTTTTAGTCCAGATCAGGCTAGAGAAATTTTAAGTCAAGCCCCTGGTGTCAAATTGGTAGAAGATTGGCAAACAAATTATTTCCCCATGCCAATAGAGGCTAGTAGTCGGGATGAAGTGTTAGTAGGGAGAATTCGCCAAGATATATCTCATCCTTGTGGTTTGGAATTATGGCTTTGTGGTGATCAAATCCGTAAAGGTGCAGCCTTAAATGCAGTGCAAATTGCTGAACTATTAATAGAGAAAAATTGGTTAAGTCATTAGTCATTAGTCATGAGTTTTTGACAACTGACAACTGACAACTGACAACTGACAAATCAGGAGTGAAAAGAGGGTGGGAGATTTTGGCACAATTGTAACTGCTATGATTACGCCGTTTAAGCCAGACGGCAGTGTTAACTATGATGTAGCAGCTAAATTAGCAGTACATCTAGTTGACAACGGTACAGACACATTAGTTGTGTGTGGGACAACAGGTGAATCCCCTACATTGACTTGGGATGAAGAATACCAGTTGTTTGTTGAGGTATTGCAGGCTGTAGAAGGTAAAGCCAAAGTAATTGCTGGTTGTGGTTCTAATTCCACCACAGAAGCGATCGCAGCAACCCGAAAAGCAGCTAAAATAGGAATACATGGTTCTTTACAAGTTGTTCCCTATTATAACAAACCGCCCCAGGCTGGATTATATCAGCACTTTCAGGCGATTGCTCAAGCCTGTCCCGAATTACCAATGTTGTTATACAATGTCCCCGGTCGTACTGGTCAAAACCTATGTCCAGAAACAGTTGTGCAGCTAGCAAAAATCGACAACATAGTAGGAATTAAAGAAGCCAGTGGGAATTTAGACCAGGCCAGTGAAATCCGCCGCTTGACACCAAAAGAATTTCAGATTTACGCTGGAGATGACTCTTTAACATTGCCTCTATTAGCAATTGGGTCCAAGGGTGTAGTAAGTGTGGCTTCTCATCTGGTAGGCAATCAGCTAAAACAGATGATCCAGTCCTTTAATATGGGCAGCATGGAAATAGCCACCGAGATTCACTTACAACTTTTCCCATTGTTTAAAGCTTTATTTCTAACAACAAATCCCATTCCTGTTAAACAAGCATTAAAACTTCAAGGTTGGGAGGTTGGTTCAGTTCGTTCACCTTTATGGGAAGCTGACACAGAAACATGTCAAAAGATACAGGACATACTGAACAAACTTAGTTTAATCTAAGCGCCAATATTTTTGAAGCTGGCTAATTGCTAGTTGCCAGAGATATCTATAAATAATTGGTAAGACTTGTTACTAAGTTGCAATTTAAACATCTATGTTAAAACTGAGCGGCATAAGCATCATTCAGTGAAAAATCCCTTTTATTTATTCAAGCGAAAATTTGGATATTCTAAATTCAAAAGTGTCTGCCTTTACACTGACTTAAATAGATATTTTTAGTTGTCTTTCATACAAGAACGCTAACTATCAACTTACTAACAACACACAAAATCTCAAGGAGAAAATGGCTAAAAACGAACTTGATTCCACCCTCAAAATTATTCCTTTGGGTGGCTTGCATGAAATTGGTAAGAATACCTGTGTTTTCGAGTACGAGGACGAAATAATCCTATTAGATGCAGGCTTAGCTTTTCCCACAGAGGCGATGCATGGTGTTAATATTGTGTTACCTGATACGACTTACCTCAGGGAAAATCGCCACAAAATTAAAGGCATGATTGTTACTCATGGTCATGAAGATCATATTGGTGGTATTGGTTTTCACCTCAAACAATTTGATATCCCGGTAATTTATGGACCCAGACTAGCAATGGCAATGCTAGAGGGTAAATTGGAAGAAGCAGGAGTCCGGGATCACACTGAATTAAGAACTGTTATGCCTCGCGATGTAGTCCGCATTGGTAAAGCCTTTTTTGTCGAATATATTCGCAACACCCACTCCATAGCCGATAGTTTTACCGTCGCTATTCACACTCCATTAGGTGTAGTTATCCATACAGGCGACTTTAAAATTGACCATACCCCGGTTGATGGCGAAAAGTTTGATCTGCAACGGTTAGCAGAACATGGCGAAAAAGGCATACTATGTCTATTAAGTGACTCTACAAACTCAGAAGTGCCTGGTTTTACACCATCAGAACGTTCTGTTTTCCCCAACCTGGATCGAGTATTTTCTCAAGCGACTGGGCGCTTATTTGTCACCACCTTTGCTTCCAGCGTACATCGCATCAACATAATTTTGCAACTGGCAAAGAAACACAATCGTGTAGTTACAGTTGTGGGACGTTCAATGCTGAATTTAATTGCCCACGCCCGGAACTTAGGTTATATCAAGTGCGAAGATAATCTATTCCAACCCTTGCATACTGTCCGTGGGATGCCAGATGAAAATGTGTTGATTCTGACTACTGGCTCCCAGGGTGAAACAATGGCAGCTATGACAAGGATTGCTAATAAAGAACACCCGCACATTAAAATTTGGGAAGGTGACACAGTTGTATTCTCTGCTAACCCTATTCCGGGAAATACAATTGCAGTGGTTAACACCATCGACAAATTGATGATGCAAGGGGCAAAAGTAGTCTATGGAAGGGATAAAGGTATTCACGTTTCTGGCCACGGGTGTCAAGAAGAGCAAAAGCTGATGATTGCTTTAACTCGTCCTAAGTTCTTTGTACCTTTCCACGGTGAACATCGGATGCTAGTAAAGCACGCAGAAACCGCTCAGAGTATGGGTATCCCTACTGAAAATATAATTATTGTTCAGAATGGGGATGTGATCGAACTCACAGAAGAATCTATCCGTGTTGCTGGTAAAGTATCATCAGGAATTGAACTGGTAGATACTACTAGTTCTGGGATGGTGACTGCAAAAGTATTGCAAGAACGACAACGCATGGCGTCTGAAGGACTGGTGACCATTGCTGCTGCGATTGATTGGAATGGTAAACTGTTAGCGAAACCAGAAATTCATATGCAAGGTGTGGTGACTACTATTGATAGATCACTTTTACTAAAATTGGTACAACAACGCATTGAAGAAATTCTCACCGTGCGTTGGTCAGAATTTGTCACCGGGAACGAGGCAAATGATATTGATTGGGGTAGTTTACAACTAATGTTAGAAAAAGAATTGCAGCGTTCTCTTCGTCGGGAGTTGCAATGTCAACCATCTTTAACTTTGTTGATGCAAATTCCTGAAGAACTACCTGCTTCCGTAAAAGCTGCTGCTGATGGCAGGAGACGACGGACTCGTCCGACAGCGCAAGTTGCTTCTTAAGATTTATTGTGCGCAAATACGCAAATAAGCAAAGGTGTTATTTAGCATCTTTGCTTTTTCTGCTCAAACCAATCATTATAGGACTTACGTATTGATAGAGTAGCAGAATAGTGTGGTCATAAAAATGTGATCTATTTAGCAGGTATTGGAGAATTATAGAAATAACGAAACCTTCTACAGCAGAATGTAATCTAGAACATTACACTCTGTTTTTGCTATCAAAACTAAAGCATGGGGGATGTTGTAGATTAACAGAGATATTGGAAAACGTTTCACATGAGAGTGTGAATGGATTATTGCTCAGAGAGAGATACGAAACAAAATATTTATTCTATACAGTAAAGAAAATACTAAATATAATAGGAGGTATCCCCTGAATATATCGGGCTAAGAAGTTATTCAGGCATCCATGAGCAACCAAAAGGATTGAGAGCAGATTTTTCGTAAAAAATACTCGCCAAACAGGGAATATTCCCAATCTTACAAATGCGGTTACGAATATATTCGAAAAAGCTAATTCCCAAATTACCAGCAGTAGCAACAAGAGATATAAAAGTATCTAAAGGCTGAGTCCCTTTGAGAGTCTAAGTGGCATAACTAATATTGCATCCCTGCACCATAGTTCTAGCAGCTAACTCAGCCAGGTTATTGTGCAAAGGCAATTCAGGATCCTCTAAAACATAAAGCAACTCAGAAAT
>ERZ1034419.102-NODE-102-length-17353-cov-39.096138_pt1 | contig 17353 bp, 23 predicted proteins | sample MGYA00520531_ERZ1034419 | MGnify/ENA primary metagenome ERZ1034419 (study PRJEB33736, sample SAMEA104288485) | Azolla nilotica | place: Sudan | collected 1982 | study: EMG produced TPA metagenomics assembly of the PRJEB19522 data set (Is there foul play in the... | reverse complement strand
CTATATTCTGCCTCACCTATCACACTTGTCAATACCCCACCACCTCAATCCTTACGGTCAAACAAACTAGAAGTAAGCGATTTTGAGTAGAATAAACAATAATAATTTCTCTTTGTTCACCAAAAGAATGAACCGGATCATCAAATATCAAAGCGAACGGGTCATGAAATACTCTCTTTGCTTCCTCAAAATTTACTCCATATTTATGAAAGTTTATTTGTGGCTTGTTATGATCCCATTCAAATTCTAACTTCATCTCAAAAATTAGAAATTATTATCTGCATTTATTACAGGTGATAGGTCTCCACTCTAGTCCGTTCTATTAATACTTTCCCCATCGCTGATGCTTTCAGACCCGCAGCCCATAATACTGTTTTATAAGCAGTTGTTTTGACTTGTTCACCTTGCTTAATAGTAACAATATCATTCTCAATGTTTGGTACCAACGTTTTGGTTTGCACATCCACATCCAAACCCTATAAAGATGCTTGTGCTTCTTGGGATAATTGTGGTGTGAACGGTGGAAGAATTCTATCTAAACCTTCCAGTAATAAAACCCTGGCTTCCGAAGTGTCAATATTACCGAAATCTTCTTTCACGGTTTTTGTTGCTAATTCTGCGATCGCACCCGCTAATTCTACCCCAGTTGGTCCACCACCAACAATTACAAAAGTTAATAAAGCCCGACGTTCAGCTGCATCAGTTTCTTTTTCAGGCGCTTCAAATTTTCAGCCGCTTCAAATGCCATAAAAATTCGCCGACGCATTTCAATAGCATCCTCAACAGTCTTTAAACCTGGTCCAAAAGTTGCCCAATTATCCTTACCAAAATAGGAATGCTTTGCACCTGTAGCCACAATTAACGTATCATAAGGTACAACTTCATTTCCAACCATCACCTTTTGGGCTGTGGAGTCAATATCATTCACTTCACCCAACAGCACCTTAGTATTTTTACTCTTAGTGAGAACAGAACGCAACGGAGAATAAATATCTGGTGGAGACAAAGCACCTGTAGCTACTTGGTACAGAAGAGGATGATTTTTTAATAAAACCTTTTTCCGCTGATGAACTCATGCGGGCTATAAATAGATAAATGGAAAAAATGGGTGTATTTTCCAAATACACCCACTCAAAATTAAATACCTTAAGTAATAATCTTTCTATGTCTATGCCCCAGGCAATGAATTCATCATTAAATGGGATTTAAGGTGTTTCACAAATGTTGATGCAAGGTCATAACCTTCTCAATAATATAGAAATGGTTGAATGTATTTATAATACAGCTTTCAGATTAAATACATTAGTCCAGAATTGCCTATATTCTACAGAATTAGAATTAACAGCTACAGACCCCGATGAAATTAGAGAAACTAAAAGCTTTACCAAAGATATCATTAATCAAGTAGCTTCTAGATTGAGAACACCTGTCTGTATCTATATCTGCGGTTAATTAGCAAAATTCTCACCATCACCAATAATTGATCAACAACTTTATTCGCCGTCCCCAATTTACGGTAAAATCATAAATCTGCCAATTTCATAACAAACTTTGCGGACAGGAGATGCTTCTATGGCACGTATGTACTATGATAAAGATGCTAATTTAGACCTTTTAACAGGAAAAACCGTTGCTATTATTGGTTATGGTTCTCAAGGTCATGCCCACGCGCTGAATTTAAAAGACAGTGGTGTTAACGTCATTGTGGGATTATATTCTGGTAGCAAATCCACAGCCAAAGCTGAAGCTACTGGTTTGAGAGTAAGAAATGTATCTGATGCTGCTAAAGCTGCTGATTTAATTATGATTTTGTTACCTGATGAGGTACAAAAAACCATTTACAAAAATGAAATTGAACCAAATCTAGAAGCCGGTAACGTTTTAGCCTTTGCACATGGTTTTAACATTCACTTTGGGCAAGTTGTCCCTCCTGCGGATGTTGATGTGATCATGGTAGCACCTAAGGGACCTGGGCATTTAGTCCGTCGTACTTACGAACAAGGACAAGGTGTACCTGCGTTATTTGCGGTATATCAAGATGCTACTGGAAAAGCACGCGATCACGCAATGGCTTATGCTAAAGGTATCGGTGGTACTCGTGCAGGAGTCTTAGAAACGACCTTCCGGGAAGAAACTGAAACCGACTTATTTGGAGAACAAGCAGTATTGTGTGGTGGTTTGAGTGCCTTAATCAAAGCAGGTTTTGAAACCTTAACTGAAGCAGGATATCAACCAGAACTAGCTTATTTTGAATGTCTGCACGAAGTTAAACTCATCGTTGACTTAGTAGTTGAAGGTGGTTTAGCAACCATGCGCGATAGTATTTCCAACACTGCGGAATATGGTGATTATACACGGGGCCCTCGTGTTGTTACAGCCGAAACCAAAGTAGAAATGAAGAAAATCCTCAGCGAAATTCAATCTGGACAATTTGCGCGGGAATTCATATTAGAAAACCAAGCTGGTAAACCAGGTTTTACGGCTATGCGTCGTCAAGAAGCAGAACATCCTATTGAAGAAGTAGGTAAAGATTTACGTGCTATGTTTAGCTGGTTGAAGAAAGCGTAATTCTTGGTAATTGGTAATTGCTAATTGATGATTGGTAATGGATAATTACCAAGTTTTAAGCATTACCTTTTACCAAATTACAGCAGATTCGTAACTATAGCTTTTTCTAGTTTACTAAGCTACAAATTTATCTGCTTTTATCTGTATTCGTCCTCTTCTATCTGCGGTTAATTTTCATTCCTGTACCTCACTAGAATGGTAATCGCTATTATGTAACTAAATTTTATTTATTGTTTTTAATCAAAGTATTGACAGTAGAAACCATTTGTTCAGGTTTTCCAGACGCAGGAAAAACTAAAACACTCTTAACTTATGGGTTATATAATAATGCTTTTAAAAGATGAACTTGTGGTTCACTAATAGCAATACCATTATTATGTTCGACATAATAGAATGTGCTACACTCACCAAAAACTTATCAACCTACAGAATTTCTCTTCCTTGAGCTACCTCAAAGACAAGATGATAAAATTCTGGCAGATTGAGGATAGAACAGATACAGAGGGTCAGACAAATGACCAACACTATCGTCAAATTCTCAACTCCTTCTGGACACCAAGTTTTAGCAGCAGCAGGTAAAAAATACCTACGTCCCGGTGGACGCATAGCTACAGAAAAATTATGCTAATGGGCAAATTTTCAACCAAGTGATAGAGTTTTCAAATTAGCTTCTAGCTTTGATTATAGTACCATTTCTCTGGTTCAACACTATAATAGGAATAGGAAAAAATCGCGAAAGTGTAGCTATTGCGCGTGTTAATATCCGCGCTGCTGGCTTAGAAAATAAAATTGAAATTATTGAAGGTGATATTTTCCACCTGGATAAAATAGCAGGCAAATTTGATTACGTTTTAGCAGAAGCAATTCTGACAATGCAATCTCCACAAGGGAAAGCCAAGATGTTAACAGAAGTTCACAACCGACTGAAACCGGGAGGTAAATTTCTCTCCCATGAATTATTAGCCAATGAAAAAGAAACAGAAATTAGTACAGATTTAGCTAAGGTAATTAAAGTTAATTCTACGCCTCTTTCGGTAATTCATTGGATTCAGGTTTTTACACAAGCAGGATTACAAGTACAGAAATATGAAACTGCTGCTATGAGTTTACTGAGTTGGTGGCGAATGTTGCAAGATGAAGGTATTATCAACACCATGCAGATTTTGTGGAATATCTTGACAAAACCACCTATCCGACAACCGGTTTTAGAAATGCGTCAAGTTTTCCAACAATATCAGCAAGAACTAGGCTATATTCTTCTCTGTGGTGTTATTGAATAACATCTTGACACTTTAGAAATTTTACTCTTTCATGGTTATGAATTCTACTGTTACCAAACTACGAGAATAAATTTAATATCTTATCTCCATTCGGGAGTTTTAAGCCAAGTGCTGGCAAAAGATACAGCTTGTCAATATACTCTCTTTTATTTAGCAGCAAACACAGAAGTATCTGAGCATACCTCTATCCGTAATGATACTGTCAGTGTCTTAGAAGGTAGAGGTTTCCTAACTTTATCAGGGGAAGAAATTGAACTAGAACCTGGAGTTTTTATTTTTCTGCTTGCTAATGCCCCTCATGCTTTACAGGCTGAATCTAATCTATCATTCCTGCTCACACTTTCTGAAAAATCCACAGATATTAATTAATTATTTTTTGGAGATTGGCAAAATGTCATCACTAATTTCTACCTTTACTCAGCATTTAGATTTCTCTCAACCAGAAATAGAAGCAATACTTTCCACACCTTTAAATGAGGTGCTTAATTCACCAGCCTTAAAACAAGAATTAGACAGTTTAGATATTAACTTACTGCGAGAAACTTTACCAACGGCAGGTGCAGTTTTAGCCACACATTTACCACCTTTTTATAATTGGCTAAAAAATGAATTAGGAGTTAAGCGTGTTCCTGACAGTCCAGAGCATACAACAAAATGGGTAATTGGTTTTCTCAATAATCAAGAAAGTATCAATCGTCTAGTTGAGTTACATCGTCCAGTTCCACACGCAGCTTTAGAAATAGCTGTCCCTCGTTTGGTGAGTTTATTTGATGGTGTGGAAGATATTAAAGTTTGTCAGGAATGGGAAAAGGCCGTTGCTGCACTTTGTTTAGTGTTAGTTGTTGATGCCCGTGAACAAGAAAAACTTGCCAAGGTCGGTTAATTATTTGGGTGGGCATTACCCACCCAAATAATTAAAGAAGTATATATGTAGTTTATTCTGTCTAGGTACTTATGCGACCTGACATTAAATTTGTATAAGCTACCTAGCAACTGCTATAAAATTTATGCCAAATGACAAGGCTGTCAACTGAATGTATTTGCTATAAAAAAAAAATTATACTGGGTACGAAAATTATGATACTCATTTACAAACCTCTATATTAACAACTATATTCAATTATGTCTGACATATAAAATATTAAATCAATAAAGAATGAATTCCAGCATTATATTCTCCAACATCTTAAACCCGCCAGTATTATTCTTTTTTTTAGGAATGCTGGCAATTTTCCTGGAATCTTATTTAGAAATTCCTCAACCATTACCTAAATTATTTTCTCTTTACCTATTACTAGCAATTGGGTTTAAGGGTGGATATGAAATCGAAGAAAGTGGAATTAATCCTGAAATATCCCTCACTCTTTTAGCCGCTATATTTATGGCGACAATTGTACCTATTTATTCATTTTTTATCCTGAAATGGAAATTGGACACTTATAATGCAGCGGCTATTGCTGCAACTTATGGTTCTATCAGTGCGGTTACTTTTATTACTGCCCAATCATTTCTCAAAATCCTCAGTATTCCTAGTGGTGGAGATATGGTAGCAGCTTTGGCACTGATGGAATCTCCGGCAATTATTGTGGGTATTGTTTTAGTGAGAGTCTTTGCTAAAAGTCAACAAGAAGGTGAAGAAGAGAAATTTTCTTGGGGTGAGGTTTTCAGAGAAGCTTTCTGAAACAGTTGTTTTTCTATTAGTTGGTAGTGTAATAGTGGGAATTCTCACAGGAGAAAAAGGCTGGGAAAAATTACATCCATTCACCCAAGATATATTCTATGGTGTGCTATCATTCTTGTTACTAGATATGGGTATGGTGGCTGCTAGAAGAATTAAAAAATTAAGTGAAACAGGTTATTTTATAATTAGTTTTGGCATTTTTATGCCTGTAGTTAATGTAATTATTAGCATTATGATCAGTAAACTAATTGGTATATCTTAAGGTAATGCTCTCTTATTTTCCGTACTTTGTGCTAGTGCTTCCTATATTGCTGTACCAGCAGCAGTGAGAATGACTGTTCCTGAAGCTAACCCCAGTTTATATGTGTCTATAGCTTTACCTATCACTTTCCCGTTTAATATTATTGTAGGTATACCTTTGTATTTCAATATTATCAAGATAATAGGAATATAGCAAGGTACAAATTGTCAATAAAACTGAAATAATTACTAATTTTTTATAACTACAAAAGATTTTAAGAATATTAGATAATGCAGGCGTTTCTGGATATACAATTATTGAGGATCTTATAGGCAAAGGACACAGAGGTAGAGTTATTGATGATTTAGAAGGCCATGGACTCACTAATGGTTATATTATGACTATTTGTAGTGAAGAACGAGAACATCAAGTAGTTGAAGCGATTAGACCTATTCTCAAAAAATTCGGGGGTGTATGTGTTGTTTCTGATGCTAAATCAATTATATATTATTTGATTTTTTGAACGAGCATATCAAAAATAAGATTAGTTGTTGCTGCCTGTAAGCAGGAAAAACTTTCGACAGTTAGGTTAATTGTTTTGGTAGGTACTTACCACCATACCATAATCAGTCAATTTTTCCATCTGCAATATCGTTTAATCTATCAATGTTAATGATTGTGATTTCCCCACCTCGATGATAGGAGATTACTGATTTCATACTTTTAATTAAGCGGACACATTCTTCATAGGTAATACCTATACTCCCCGCCATGCGTTAATATGATTAACTTTCTTTTAAACGTTCACCTTCTGCTTTTGTTTCTGTTCCCGATGTAGTAGCGAAATATTGAATTAATCTCGCTAGTCGAATAATTGCCCTTTCTGAAACTAAACCGTGAACTGTTTCATGTAATTGCTGTATGCGGTTATTGAAAAATGCTAACATTCCCAAAGCAATATCAGGCTTTTGTTGAATAGCTGTTAATAAGGCGTCTCGTTCTACAGTAAGAATTTCACAATCAGATTCAGCGGTGATAGTAGCTGGAGAAATGCCATTACCTAATAATGCAGGTGCGGCGAAAATTTCCCCAATTCCTAAGTTAGGAAGGATTGTTTCTTTACCTGTGGTTGCTATTTTACTAACTTTAATTACTCCACTAGCAACAGCATACAATTTAGCGGGTAAGGAATCACTTTTATGAAAAATTATCTCTCCTTTTCCATAAGGTTTCACTACAGTATAAGGTTACAGATTTAGTTTATCTGTGGTTTCTAAATCTGCAAACACTTTAATTTGGGTAATTTGTGCTAAGGAAGCCTGCATTATAGGGTAAATACGGGACGATGTTGAATCCAAGGGTTAGCGGTTTCTAATTGCGCTGCTAGACTAATTAAAGTAGACTCAGCGGCAGGTTTACCTACTAACTGTACACTCATGGGTAAGCCGTTGCTATCAAAACCGACGGGAATAGCGATCGCAGGTAAACCAGTAGCATTTGCTACAGGACAAGGGGCAACCCAGTTAATAATATTTTGGAATGTCTCTTCTGGACTCAAATTTTTCCATTCACCGACGCGAATTGGGGAATGTAAATAAACTGGTAAAACCAGCACATCTACAGTATCAAAAAACGCGACAATCGACCGAGAAACGATTTGCATTTGTGCCAATGCGTGTAAATACTCAGCTACAGAACCAGTTCTAGCTAATAACCACTGATTCAATGGCTGCAATGCTTCTGGGGGAATTCCTGCCGCAGCTACTCCAGATTGCCAGACAATTTGAAATGGTTCTACTAAACCGCTGAAATCAGGACATCTTTCTTCTACTTGGTGTCCAAATTGTTCTAGAAGTTCAACTGTTTGTAAAACTCCTTGTTGACAATTCTCGTCGGCTGCTCCCAAAGGAGTAACACTGGTACTAAACGCTATTTTTAAATTAAGGGTTTTTATTTGAGTTGCCGCAAAAAAGGAAGATTGTGGATCGCTTAACCAATAAGGATCACCAGTGAAATAGCCAGATATGACATCTAACATCGCGGCTGCATCTGCTACAGTTCTAGCAATAGGTCCATTGACAGCTATTCCTCCCAAGCGATCACCTACCGGTGCTTTTGTGACTCTTCCCCGCGCTGGTTTGATTCCCACCACACCACAACAAGCCGCAGGACCACGAATTGAACCACCACCATCTGAACCTTGTGCGATCGCACTTAATCCCGCAGCTACTGATGCGGCTGCACCACCACTAGAACCACCGGGAGTATATTCTAAATTCCACGGGTTTCTCGCTGAAGGAAATCCCGCAGGTTCGCTGTAAGGATAAGAACCTAACTCAGAAGTAGCAGTTTTCCCAAGAATCGTAAAACCGGCTTGTTTAATCCTGATAACTACGCCATCATCATAGTTAGGGATATGATTCAGCAATGCCGCATTTCCGTAAGTGCAAGTAATACCTGCAACAGCATTTAGGTCTTTAATAGAAATCGGGACACCAAAAAATGGTGGTAGTTCTGAGGTGGTTGTGAGTAATTCTGTCTTGGCTTTAGCATCAGCAACAGCCAAGTCTGCTGTAACTGTAAAATAACTTCCTAATTGGGGATTTAAGCGGGAAATCCGTTCTAAATATATTTCTACCAAATCTAGGGGTGAAACTATCCGAAGACGGATTAATTGCGCTAATTTTAAAGCTGGGGTAAAAGCTAAATCAATTTCATTCATTGTTATAGCAGGGGACAGGGAACAGGGAATTTAGAGCCTTAATCTTGCTCCTACTTTTTAGCAAGTTCTCATTTGTGGATGCTTATGTCTAACGACACAAAAAAATGCGATTGCTAGTCTCACAATAGGTATCGCATTCTCAAGTAATTCAAATTTGGATCATTAAACTAGGGATCTATCAGTCAAAATCTCATAACCACTGTCTGTAACTAATACAGTATGCTCAAACTGAGCAGACAAAGCATGATCAACAGTTACAGCCGTCCATCTATCAGCTAAAATCCTGGTATTTTTAGAACCAGCATTCAAAATTGGTTCAATTGCCAAAGTCATACCAGCACGCAATTTTACATTGGGAATATCAGGAGTCCGGTAGTTAAAAACCGCCGGTTCTTCATGTAAATTTCTACCCACACCATGACCTGTAAATTGTTCAACTACATTAAAGTCATTAGCCTTAATATGGTCTTCAATTGCACCAGCAATTTCCACAAGATGAATACCAGCTCTTACCTGTTCAATCCCTTTAAATAAAGCCTCTTCAGCCACACGAATCAATTTAGCAGCTTCTGGAGTGACGTTTTCTACGGCAATTGTAATACAAGAATCACCGTGAAATCCCTGATAATAAGCTCCTGTATCAACTTTTAATACATCTCCGGCCCTAATCACTTTTTTCGGACTGGGAATACCATGTACCACTTCATTATTAATGCTAGAACAAATCGAAGCCGGAAAACCGTGATATCCTTTAAAGCTGGGAGTTGCACCCATTTCCCGGATGCGTTCTTCCGCATGAGCATCCAAATCAGCGGTAGTCATTCCTGGCTTGACTAGCTCAGAAATTTCTTTGAGAACAGTTGCCACAATCTTTGCTGATTGTCGCATGATTTCAACTTCGCGGGGAGATTTAATTTCAATGCCCCGGCGTTGTTTTGGTGATGGTTTTGGCTGAACTGGTTGAGAAAGCAAGCTGCTGAAAATGTTCATCATGAAATTTAGTAATTACCGGCGCTGTACGGATTAGGTGTTAGGTTGTTGAGATTTATTGAGAAAAATATCTACATTTACGTTAACTTAACATTTTTGCGCTGCTAGAGAAATACAGGGAATAGCACAAGAAAGAATCTAAACCCAACTCTAGTTTGTTGGGGATACGTTTCTATAAATAAGTTTTTTCAATCTATATTTTGACAAAGTTGTACAAATTCCCACCTTTGGCAATAATTGAGTATTATTATCAATAATATTGATTATAGTCTGAATAACTTGACGAATTTCCGTGTTTTAAGCGATTGATATTGACCTATTGACTTTTCTTTGTTTTTTTTATCTAAAATCTAAGGGATTTTTATATAAATTTATAAAAATATTTTGTTGAAAAAGCACACCTTTACTCTCAATAATTTTTAGGCACTATTTAATTAGTGCAACATAATTATTCGTTATCAAGCGATACAATATCAGATTTCGGGCTTCAAGTCAACACCCTCATTTCATAATTTTGGCAGCCATTAACAAGAAATTTACCGCTAATTCTTCACACACAGGTGATCTCTTAAAGAAATAATTATATCACAACACCAGAAAGAACTCAAACTCAACGGTAAATTTTTAAAATCCTGTAAATCCTGATTCTGACATTAGGATTTAATCACAATCTCTCGTGTCATTCCTGCTTCTGAATGTCCAGCAATGGTACAACGTAAACCATATTTACCTGATCTTAGTGGCATAAACACCCATTCTGCTTCTGCACCGGGTTTTAATTAAAATTCGCGAATAGCACCTTTAATTTCTACATTCCCGGCTTCGACTTTTTGTGTCCAAATTCCATCAGCAAAATCTTTACTCCTAAAATCCTAAAATAATGCTTTACCAGGCTAGGATTAGTTAGGTGTGGATTATAACGTTGACTAGCTTGAAATTCCAGGTAATTCGGCTCAAATTTGAGTTCACCCGCTGCATTACCTAAACTGACTGTAATTTCTGTAGGTGGTTGTTTGAGTAGATCACCAGATAAATTTACTGTGATCGCTCGAGTTGCATCCATTAAACTCAGACAAAGAGATGTGAATAAACAAATAGCTATATATAGGTATATATAGATGTTTAGAAATTTTTGTCTGGAAACTACTCATTTCGTACCTTGTCTATCAGTAACACCTATCACAATTATCCATTATCCGAGCCTCTTTCTTGTCACCAATCACCATTTACTAATCACCAATCACCTCAGCCATGATTGCAGGCCCAGCCGTCACCACTACAAATTTATCAGGATATAGTAACTGACGCGCAACTTGATTCACTTCATTTTTGGTAACTTTCTGAATCTTTTCAGCAAAAGCGCGTAATTCCATTTCGTCTAGTTCATAAACCTCATTCATCAGAATTCTGGCTGTTAATTGCTCAGGTTTGGACAGAGAAATATGATAGTTACTAATCAGAGTCCGTTTAGCGGTTTCAACTTCTAGTTCTGTCACACCTTGCTGATGCACTTGTTTTAATAGTTTGCGGGTGGTTGCGATCGCTTTATTAGTATCTTCTGGACTGGTTTGCATTTCAATCAAAAATGTCCCAATATTCTTTCCACCTTGGAAGTTGCTATAAATTTCGTAGGTTAAACCCAAGCGATCGCGCACTTCTGCCCCCAGTCTACTAGATAAAGTATCGCCTCCCAAAATTTGATTTAACACCAAAGCTTGATAAAATCTGGGATCTTGGCGTTTAATACCTGTGTAACCCATATAGGTGACAGCTTGCGATTTACCAGGGAGAACAGAATTAACACGTACCCCCTTATCTGTCATCACCACAGTGGGATATTCTACCATCGGTGCTTTACCACTGACTCGCCAATCACCAAATTGATTTTCGATGAGTGATCGCACTTTCTCCACATCAAAATCACCCACCAATACCAACACCATAGTATCTGGTCGATAATGTTTTTGTTTGAAAGCGATCACATCCCTTTGTTTAATTCTCTGTATAGTTTCCTTGGTCGCAAAGGTATGAGAAGGGTGATTTTGCGGATACAAAGATTGGATAAATTGTCGGTTCGCTACCTGGTAGGGATCATCTAATTCAAGATTCAGCGCATTTAAAGCTTGTTGACGAGTCAGTTTTAATTCCTGCACAGGAAAAGTGCTATTTTTCACAACATCTACCATCGTTGCCAACAAAACAGAAAAATCTTCCCTTAAACTCTTACCCTGGATATGTACACCTTCCCGCTGTGCAGTAAAATTTAAACTCGCTCCTCGATCTTCCAAAATTTTCGCAATAGTCAATGCATCCTTAGTTTTAGTCCCACTCATCAAATTATCTGCCACCAAAGACGCTAAACCCGCTTGTTCATTGTCGTCAAATTCTTTACCCGCTTTTATATAGCCACTTAAAGTTACAGTTGGACTACTATTACCTGGCAATAGTAACACCCGCAAACCATTAGCTAATGTTAGTTTCTGTAGTATTGGATGATTTAATTTATTGTTAGCATCATCCAAATTTGGTAAGTACTTGATCACCTCAGATGGAGTTGCTGTGACTCCAGAAGTCAAATTTTCTTCAGTCCCCACAGACGCGGATGGACGACGATCATAGTTAGCATTGTCTTGAGGTTCAAAAAACCCCACTACTTGCGCTTCTGGTTTGAGATACTTCTTAATTACAGCTATCACATCCTCAGATTTTACCTGACGGACATTTTCCAAATAACGTTCTGTATAGCGATCATCACCAGCAATTAGCTGATCATTCGCAAATTGCATTCCTTGACCAGTGATATCACGCCTATTTAGAATCACGGATGCAGTTAATTGAGTTATAGCGCGTTTAACTTGTCCAGATGTCACACCTGTTTTAACAAGTTTCGTAATTGCAGTCTTAATAGAATCCTCAATTTTCCGTAAATCTTGATTTGGTGAAGTATTCACACATAAATCATACCAACCGATTGCCCCCAAACTGGCAACATGAGCCGAAACATCATTAGCCAAACCCGACTTCACCAAAACCTGATATAAATAAGAATTCTTCCCCCCCGTCAAAATATAATCCATCACTCCCAAGATTGGTACATCTGGGTGATTGACATCAGGAAGAGGATAAATCACCTGTAACAGTTTCCCCGCTCCTGGTTCTCGTAAAACGATGGGAGAAGAAGGAAATTGAGGAATAGGGGGAGTAGGTTTTGCGAGAAATTTTTGACCTTGGGGAATTTTACCAAAAATCTCTTCAACTGTTTCCAGAGTTTGTGGAGTTTGGAAATCTCCAACAATCACCAATACAGCATTGTCAGGAGTGTAGAAGTTTTGATAATACTCCCGCACCTCCTCAACAGTCAATTTTTCCACATCCGCTTTAGTTCCACCTGTAGGTAAACCATAAGCATGATCGGGAAATATAGACTTCAATAGAGCACGCTTGAGACGGTATTTGGGACTATTTTCATAACCCTCTAACTCAGAAATGACCACCTGCTTCTCACTCGCTAATTGCTGATGATCAATGAGCGAATTTTGCATCCTGTCTGCTTCCAATTCCAGCAGTGCTTTGAGTTTATCACTTTCAGCGGTATTATAATATGCCGTTTGCTCATAACTAGTAAAAGCATTGGAGTCACTACCCAAAGCACTAAATAACTGTCCAAATTGAACAGGACGGTTTTTTGTACCTTTAAACATAATATGCTCCAACTGGTGAGCAATACCATTCATCCCAGGTTGTTCATTACCTGAGCCAAATTTGTACCATACCTGCACCGTGACAACTGGTGCATTATGTACCTCTTTTGTCAAGACTGTTAAACCATTTTCCAGCATGCTCTTCTGGACATTTTTTGTCGTCAATGTAAGAATATTTGTTTTTTTGTTTACGAAAATTTGCTGAGAATGTTCCCATTGGGGGATCTTTAAATTTTGGCGTTCGGAAACAGGATGCTTTAATAAAACCGCTGCAATTACAGAAAAAATAAATAGTAGTAGAGGAACACGATATCTATGGAAGACAGAAATAACAAACATATATTTTTTTAATAGAAGTAAATAAGACTACATCTTTTTTACCTATACAGTCGGAGTTTAAATTTTCTGGAAAATTTTGAGAAGAACGAGATCAAGAAGTCAGGAGTCAGGAAGCAGAAGAAAGATACTGTTCCCTATTCCCTATTCCCTTCTTACTGTCACCTTTCACCTGTCACCTAACTTGCCTAAAAACCGGATAAACTCCAAAGGCAAGCCATCAGTGTCGGCGATGAAAGCGACGTCTAAGATGCGATCGCCTATTTGCTGCTGAGTTGGTTCTAAAAGGACTGTTAGGGGTTGCAACTCACTTATCGCAGCTATTTGCGCCTTTAAATCTGATAACCAGTTGTGTAAATCTGGTGTAATCTCAGTTAAATCAAAGGAAAGATGATAATAGCCCACATAGTGCTCATCTGCAAAAGCATCAGGGGCTGGTTTAGGCTGGGGAATTTGGATCAATTCAATGCGGCTATCCAAACCTTCCATCCAGCAAGCTAGAGTATAACCTGTAGTGAAGCGATCACCAACCGTAAATCCTAACTGTTCATAGAAAGCGATCGCACGGTGAATATTAGCAGTCCGAATGGAAGCATGGTGCATAAAATTTATCAAATGTCAGTTGTCAGTTGTTAGTTCTTTATTACCACTGACCACTGACCACTGACTACTGTCCACTATTCAAATAAGCGGAAATAAGGATAACGTACCGGTACACCAGGCTCCTTATCCAAATCAAAATTAATCACATCCCAGCATGAATCTTCAGCAGGATTGGGACTAAACTCGACTGGTAAACCATACAAACGAGCAGATGTAGCTTCCGGTTGTCCAGAACGCCAAGGACTACTGCGTTCCAAATAGCCACTCATCAACTCCTGATAGCGTCGGGCAATAATCACCCTTGTAGCTCTATATCCTTGAGTATAAAGCTTATCTAACGCCTCGTGAATTTCAAAGCGAATCCCGTCAGGATGAGTATGTTGTCGATACCATTCATTATTCCACCTGCGCCAATGACGACCCGACTGGAGATGTACCAACTCCCCAGTTCTCGGATTCGCTTCAAACGCGCCATGACGGGTACACAGATATGTATCAGTCAGAGTCAGCGCGGGAATACTTTGGCGACAGTGAGGACACTGTATTTCAGGGCCAAATATTGGGTACTGCAAGCCTGGATTCATCATGAAGTGCGTACAAGCATAATTTTGTCTTTACCAGCACCAATAGGTTGGATTTAACACTTCGGCTCCACCACCTTGAGTTACTTGCTCACCACCGCAAAATAATGAGTTGCAGCAACAGCAATTCTCAGTAGTGCCTTCCTTAGCATACAGAGCAAACGGCTGTGATATCCTAGTTGTGCAACCAGCCTCAAAGGTTGGAGTTTTTCCAGTGTTCCTGGGTACCATATCAATATTCTATCGTGTCTACTGTTTCCTACTGGACATCTCCCGATTTTTCTCAAGCCGCCTTTGTTGCACCCAATGCCGTTGTTGTTGGTTCAGTCAACATCGCAGCAGGTGCGAGCTTATGGTATGGCGCAGTAGTTAGAGGAGATGTAGAACGCATTGAAATTGGCGAATGCACAAACATTCAGGATGGGGCCATTTTGCATGGTGATCCTGGTCTGCCAATAATATTAGAAGATCATATAACTATAGGGCATCGTGCTGTGGTACATTCTGCCCATATTGAACGTGGAAGTTTAATAGGCATTGGCGCAATAATTTTAAATGGAGTCAGAGTTGGTCATAGTAGCATAATTGGCGCAGGTGCAGTAGTAACCAAAGACATACCCCCATTTTCCCTAGTAGTCGGCATCCCCGCTAAAATTGTCCGTCAACTCACAGACACCGAAACCGCAGAACTCATAGAACACGCCGAAAAATACCACAAATTAGCCCTAGTTCACGCCGGCAAAGGGACAGATATTGGTTTTAGGTAGGGATTGAGGAAAGGGAACATGGGGGAGATGGTGAAGAGGTGAAGATGGGGAAAAATTTCTGCCTTTTGCCACTGACCACTCACCAAGTTAATCATTCTTTACACTTCTCCTTGGAAAAATACCCCACTTCAGATCAAAATAAAAATTGATAACTGTTGACAAATCTTTAATTTCTACATAATAGAGGGCTTCTAGATATGGACATTGATAGCCGTGTAATCATCGTTTTAGCACCAGTAGCCATTGCTGCTGGTTGGGCTGCTTTTAACATCGGCGCTGCTGCTATTAGACAAGTACAAAACTTTTTGAACAAAGAAGCTTAATGACTAACTAGAGGCTTAATGACTAACTAAAGGAATAGGGGATAGGGAATAGGGGTTTTTTAATTTTGAATTTATTTCTCCCCATCTCCCCATCTCCCCATCTCCCTCATCACCCCCATCTTCCCCAGTCACTGTGAATATAGATTCCTTACTCCAACCCCTTCAGCATTTTGGTGTCAATCTGGGACTAACACGCATTGTCAAATTATTAGCAAATCTTGACAATCCCCATCATCAAGTTCCTCTAATTCATGTTGGTGGAACTAATGGCAAAGGTTCTGTATGCGCTTATCTTTCCTCCGTACTCACCGAAGCTGGTTATCGTACAGGACGGTACACTTCCCCGCATTTGGTAGATTGGACAGAACGTATCTGTATAAATGAACAGCGAATCAATCCAGAAAGTTTCTCTCAATTAATACTACAAGTTCTATCTGCTATTGACCTGGAAGAAGAATCACCAACCCAGTTTGAAGTAATTACCGCAGCAGCTTGGTTATATTTTGCACAACAAAAAGTTGATGTGGCGGTAGTGGAAGTGGGATTAGGAGGGCGTTTAGATGCTACTAATGTTTGCCCTGAACCTTTAGTAACGGTGATTACTTCCATTAGTCGAGAACATTGGCAACAATTAGGTCCGACAGTTGCTGATATTGCCGGAGAAAAAGCAGGTATTATTAAACCTGGATGTCCTGTAGTAATGGGACAATTGCCAGCAGATGCTGAAAAAGTTGTGCGATCACGCAGCTTAGAATTACAATGCCCTATAATTGCCCCTCAACCTGCTCAAGAAATTAACCCAGGATGGGCAGAATACTATAAAATTCAAAATTTAAAATTCAAAATTCAAAATTCAAAATATCCTGCGGGAAATCACCCTCCAAGTTTACACCAAATTGAAAATCCTGAATCAATTAGATATCATCTACCATTAAGAGGACAAATTCAATTACATAATTCCACTTTGGCTTTAGCAGCTTTAGAAATATTACAAGAACAAGGTTGGCAAATTTCTGAACAAACCATTATTAATGGTATCGGAAAAACCAAATGGCCAGGAAGAATGCAATGGTTCACCTGGAAACATAATAATCAGAATTATCAATTATTAATTGATGGCGCACATAACCCAGCATCAGCACAAGTTTTAAGAAATTATGTAGATAGTTTCAGTACCCATATAACCTGGGTAATTGGAATGTTAGCCACCAAAGATCATAGTGATATTTTTCAAGCATTATTGAAAACAGGAGATAAATTATATTTAGTACCAGTCCCGGATAATAATTCAGCCAATCCTGACCACTTATCAAAATTAGCTAATGAAACCTGCCCAGATTTAGGTTTTTGCAGCACCTATCCAGATGTATTTTCGGCTTTAGATGCTGCTTTCACCTCTAGAGATAACCTAGTTGTTTTATGTGGTTCTCTTTATTTAATTGGACATTTTTTAGGAAATAGTAATTAGGGCTTGCTGAAAAAGTTGTTTGTGACGATTAGGAGTCAGGAGTCAGGAGTCAGGAGTCAGGAGTCAGGAGTCAGGAGTCAGGAGTCAGGAGT
>ERZ1034419.100-NODE-100-length-17499-cov-38.947718_pt1 | contig 17499 bp, 20 predicted proteins | sample MGYA00520531_ERZ1034419 | MGnify/ENA primary metagenome ERZ1034419 (study PRJEB33736, sample SAMEA104288485) | Azolla nilotica | place: Sudan | collected 1982 | study: EMG produced TPA metagenomics assembly of the PRJEB19522 data set (Is there foul play in the... | reverse complement strand
ATTTCTCTAATTCTCCGATACCTGCTAAGTAGATGACATTTTTTATCACTACACTGTTTTGCTACTTTGTGAATGGGTAAGTCCTATTATATTACATCGTTATGATCTAACAGTATCAATGATTATGAGGTTGTGAATTTTTGCAAAGTTAAAGATACCCGACTTATTTTCAGGATTTTTTCATCAGGTAAATAATTAATTATAGGAGTTGGAGATCTAAATCATTCAATTGGTAGGTTTCTTTTGTCAAATCACCCTAAGAAACCAACCCATTATTAATTACGCTAAAGTTTGCTTGCTTCTAATATTTCACACCAAAAATCGAGTGCTGATTCAGTTCTGTCAGCAACGTGCCTATGTAATGCTCTCGCTATTGCGTCACTATATGGCGAAGAAAGATTTTCTGCTATTTAGCGTGGCTTTCCATCTAAAATTCCTTGTTGCGTGAATTGTGAAACGTATGCAAGAGGCAGACTTAATAGTAATAATACAGTGTGGTATATATCTACCTGACGCTGAATTTTCCGAAATTCTATTTGATTAAAATGCTCTGGAGGTAGCATCCATTTTGTCATTGTATTAGAAGCACTCAAATATTTTTCAGATCTACTTATTCACAAATCACCTATTTTAAACTGGTAAATAGGATCTTTCTCTGGAACAATTATATCTTTTACTTCAAAATCTTTTACTTCAAATACAAAAATATTACGCGGATGTATATCTAGATGAACATAGCCTTCCTTTTTATTGTGAATAAAGTCAAGTGCTTGCAAAATATCTCTTACAATGTATGACAGTAAAGCTTCACGTATATCATATTGTTGTATTTCCATCACCTTGTTTAGTATAAAATGACAACGTTCAAGAATGATATAAAAAGTATTTTCACATTCAAATGAAGTATCTACATAAGTTATATTTGGATGCCGCAGATTTATTAAAATATTTCTCTCTCTTAGCCACCGTTGTCAAACATCTTCATAAGTCTGATTTCGGGGTACAATAACTTTAGCTGCAAGTTCGTTTCCCCATTCGTCCTCGCATTCAAATACCTGACATAAATACCCTTAATTGATACTTTTACCAATAAAATATTGCCTACTATTAGAGATTAATAATCTCACCATTTTGAGGAGGGCAAAAAAATTTTGGAGTTTGGAAATTGATTGGATTAATTATTGTGGTTTTATACATCGAATCTTTACGAATAGTAAACCCCATCTAGGTAAACCTCTAGATGGGTATATTACATTATAATATATGCTATGATTTAATGCACCAACTCAATAGCCCGCTTAGTCAATGCTTCTGCAGTCAACCCATTAAACGCCATTAACTCACCCGCACTGGCGGTAGTTTCCCCACGTTTCCAGGCGAAAGTATCACGTTTATAATTACTGCGTAACATGATCGGTTCTAACATCGCCGCAGCACCACCTGTCACACCAATTAAGGCATCTCCACCAAACAATTGCTCAAAATCGGCATCACTTAAAAAACCACCATCTGGTTCAGAACAAGTCTCCCAAGCAGTATCATGAGGACGATATAAACGGCGGGGATTGATAATAGAAACAATCTTCACACCAATACCTTCAGTTTCTAAAAATGCCGCCGCTTCAAAAGCAGGAATTAATGTCATATCGCCAATTACAGCAAATACAACTGTCTTTCCACCAGGGACTTCATGTAATAACACGGCACCATCAATTAAGCCTTTTTCAGTTTGGGCAAAGGTGCTACGAACTGGCAAAGGAGATTTACTAGCAGTTATGACAATACCCTTATTTTTTGTTTTCAAAGCCCAGTCATAACAAGCTTGAATACTGTTAGCATCTGGGGGAAATAATAGGAATACATTTCCTGTTCTCATCAAAGAAGCAAAATAAGCTTCAATTTCTGGTCTTTGGTGAGTCCAACCGTTACGTCCTTGTTCTAGAGCGCCGGCTGTAAATAATGTAATGGTCGAGGGAGTTTGTCGGCGTAATTCTGCCATCGCTTGGGTGACTGTTTGCCAAATTGGTAAACCATTGATGGCAAAAGATTCGTAAGAACACCACAAAGTTCTCGCACCCATTAAGGATAAACCAGCGGCTAAACCTGCACAAGCATCTTCGCTTAAAGGTTCGTAAACTTGACCACCTGGGGCTTGACTATATAAATCATCGGTGGTGGGGTGATTTATTTTTAAAGCTTGGTTAATATTAGCAATTCCTGATGCTTCGTTTCCATCAGCATTAGTAACTAGGAAATTTTTATCCTTATTTCCAACTATTCCTACTAACCTGCCCATTGCCGTTGTCGCAACTTTTGGTTTTCCGCCAACTGGATATTCTTCTAATGGTAATTCCCCTAAATCTGCTAAGGGTAATTCAAATTCTGTCACTGCGGTTTTTGCTGCTGGACCACCTCCCGCACGTTCGGTATTTGTTCGCACTGTTTCCCATGCTTCCACAGGTAATGCCCGTTTTTGTAAAGCGGCAACGATATGGGGTGCGTCTAAAGTATCTTTAGGATAGAGGTTGTGTGATTTTGCACCCAAGGCGTGAACCCCTGCACCTTTAAGTTGTTTGATAATAAATACTGTCAATTTACCGCTAAGTGCAGAACGTTGAGCTTTATCCATTCCTACTAATACCGCTTTGGTAAAATCTAGGCGGTTATCAAAAGAAAATGCGGTACTATCAACATAATCACCGTCTTGATTTTGGTCGTCAAAATCTTTGGCACTTACTAAAACGACTTCGCTAAAACCGTTACATTGCCAGTAGGCTATCATCTCTTCGTTGGTTTTAAGAGATACCATGCTGTGGTGTTCTTGGCTATAACCGTTCCACACTAACACGGGTAAGAAGTTAGTGACGCTGGGGTAAGCGGTGTTAAAATGCGCCATTGAACTCATGATATAGGGTTCACCCAGTCCCCCGTCTCCGACTGTGAAGGGGAAGAGTTTCTCACGGTGCAGGAGTGCAGCAGACATGGCGAAATGTTGTCCTTGTCCCAAGGGGCCTGCTGGTGCAAGGATACCGGGAATGTAGCCGGAAAGGTGTCCTAATAATCCATGCTTTTCTCGAAAGCGATCGCGCAATTGTTGTACTGTAAAAATGCCCATGTCTTCTAAAGACCTGTCTAAGAACATAGCACTATAGAAACCAGGAGCGTGATGTCCCACTTCGGTGATAATGTTTTTATGTCCCAGCATGACCAAAGCTGCATAAGCTTCCGCTTGGCTGGCAAAACCGCCGGGATGTCCAGAAGCCTTACTAGCAGTGATTTGAAGAGTTAAGTAGCGCAGGGCATCGGCAGCGAGTAAGGTTTGATAAACTGCATTTGTATCGGTAGGATTTAATATAGCTACTTTACCAGATGCGATCGCCGGTGTTATCCCATAAATGTCAAAATCTGGCAGTGCTTCCCCAAAATATTGTATCCCTTCACAAAAATTTGGAACTGCGGAAGATGCTTTTGTCGTAGTAGCTGTCATGCTGAGTACCTTAATAAAAAGCCAATAAACTGGATAAGCTCGTTTAATGTAACCAAAATTTTACAACTTTCAGGTTGTAACAGTAGATTCATTTTTTCCCACATCAGGATAACTAATTTAAATAGTCAACCTAGAAAAACTAATTATTTTCAGTTAACTTTCTTTTTAAGAAAAGACTTACATCTAGTAAAAAAATTTTTATGCCTCTACCAAAACAACCCAAAACCCCAGCCACCTTGCAAATGCTACGCTGGGTATTTATTCTCATGCACTAGATGGAAGAATGTGCTAAAATTTACGGTAATATCTTCACTCTCAAGTTGCAAAAAAATTTAGCTCCTTTAGTGTTTATCCATACTCCTGAAGCGATGCAGCAGGTTTTAAGCAACGATTCTAAAGAGTTAGAAGCACCAGGAGAATTGAATAACATTTTTGAAATTTACTGGGTAAAAATTCAGTCATCTCCCAAAGTGGTAAAGAACAGCAGCGTCAACGGCAGTTAATGATGCCTCCCTTACATGGGGGAAGAATGCGAACTTATGCTGACGTAATTAACGATATCACCGAGAAAGTCATCAATAAACAGCCAATCAATCCTTGAACGTGCGAACAGTAACCCAAGACATTACTCTGCAGGCGATGATGCAAGCTGTATTTGGACTATATATATGAAGGAGAGCCGAAAAACTACAGCACCTACTATGTGAAATTTTAGAGGTAGCTAGTGGGGTATGGAGAGTCGCCTTACTTTATTTTCCCACCCTACAAAATTTGATTGGTATATTCCAATTTTGGGAAAAACAGCAACAGCGCCAAAATAAAGCCGACCAACTCCTGTATGAAGAAATTCAGCAAGGACGCGAAAATCCTGACCGACCCATCCTGCACAAATATCCTTAGCTTACTCATGGCCACAAGGGCTGGCAACTGATGAAGCTGGTGAACCTATGAGTGATGTAGAATTACGTGATGAATTAATGACCTTATTAGTAGCCGGTCATAAAACCACAGTAACTGCGATAGTTACTAGCAGAACTGGATAGTTTAGGTGAAAATCCAGACTCCAACGCCATCTTGAAATTACCTTATCTCACCGCCGTTTGTAACGAAACCCAGCTAGTTACCCAGTGGGGATGTTAACTTTTCCTAGACGAGTCAAAACACCTATTTCTGTAGATGGTCATGAATTAGAACCAGGTACACTCGTCATGGGTTCAATTTATTTAACCCACCAACGGGAAGATATTTATCCCAACCCTAAATAATTTAACCAAGAACACTTTTTAGAAAAACAATTTTCACCATTTGGCGCTGGTGCAAGACTTTGCTCAATTCGAAATGAAATTAGCACTAGCTAAAATTCTTCAAGGTTGGGAAATGGAACTAGTTGATACTCTTGAAGTTAAACTAAAACGTCGTGGTTTGGTGACAGGTATAGATAAACCTATTAAGATGATTTGTCTAGGTCCTCGTCAGCAACAATTTTGAACTTTAGAGACAATAGCAGTTTAATTATTAAGGGGTTGAGATTTGGTATGAACTAAATTATAACCCCGCAAATTATTATACTACTAAATAGACATCAGTTTGTGAAAGATCGACCGTGAAAAGCTTGTTGTTGTAAATGATTAATGGTTTATAATATGCACTTTTCAAGCAATTTAACTCATCAGTAAACATACTAAAATAGAGATTACTTAAACCACTACTCCATAAAGGAATAAGATTATTACCTCCTGATATTAAATCTATTTCCTCTAAAGTTAATTGATGAAAAAGTCCATTGACTTCAACAGAAGATAATTCAGTATTCATGATTACAGCCATTGTCTTAATTTAAGAATCCATAAATGAGCAAATGAGGAGGTTTAAAAACTTATGGTGGGTAAAATCTCTGGCAACAAATGCCCTAAGAAAACAGTATTTTGCCCCAAAAATAGCAGAAAGCAATAGGCAAAAGTAAAAGCCTTATCATCAGCTTTCAAGAATGTCCTAACCGCCTTGTCTGTTGGTATAACTAAAACTTCTGCAGTTTCATCACTTTAATAAAGTTATTAATCACCAAGAATTTATCCAAATATTTGTTGATCTGGACATATCTACAGTGCCAATCTTATTATCATGGATAGTACCTGTTTCAACAGTAGGCGATGATCCAACTGTTGTGTCTCCAGTATTACTAGTGATTAAATAATTATTAACACTCCCACCACTACCACCATATATAGTCTCTATTTCAGCCTGAGATAGCTCACAAAAAAGGCTGTTCACATTATTAGTCTTTAAGACTAAAATTAATATTTTTCTCATTGTTTCATCTTCTCAGCTAAATGTGAATCTCAGTTTATTTGGATTACCTAACTAAATTAAAAATAATATAATGTTCCCCTAGAAATAAAGCTTTATGCATATATTCACAGGACATAAATACAATAATTATGTCTAAATCATTAAATTTCCATGCTTCTATATTTTTATATTAATAAGTTCCCACCATAGAAAGTTCCAATATTAAAAATATTGTTCTACCAGTATAGGAATCCTAAATATAGGACTCCTATTTGATTTTTGATGCTTGCGTGGCGTAGCGATACAAAACTCCCTACAGCTTAATATTCTGGAATCCTCTTACCTTTTGCCTCTTCCCTGCCTAAATAAGTATGTCTGCCTACGGCACGCTGTGCTATCAGTAATCAAACCAGAGTCCTATATCAGGAATAAAATCACAGAATTTTGTCTGAATTTTTCACCTTCGTCTATTGAAATAACCAAATTAAATTCATACATGATTTTCATACAATTAGGTTTTAAACATCACCTTTTAGGACATAAATCCAATGATTTTGTCTAGAAATTTAATTCGTTGATACTAATACTGAGGATAGATTTTCATACTGAAATCTTACACAAATAAGTAATACACCCTACACTCTTCGGTGAAGCCTCAGTCGAGCTGCTAACGCTTACGGAAGACCCACACACTGCACCCCATACCCAAAAATTCATTCCAGTGATATCATCCCCGCACACGGTTGTAAATGAGTACATTCTTCATATACTGCATATACTGCAATATAGTAAGCATAAAGTTTTATGAAGCGAGGGCTAGGAATGTACATTGTACAGATTGCCTCAGAATGCGCTCCTGTGATTAAAGCCGGAGGGCTAGGGGATGTTGTTTACGGACTCAGCAGGGAACTAGAAGGTCGGGGAAATACAGTCGAACTGGTATTACCGATGTACGATTGTATGCGATACGACCATATTTGGGGACTGCATGATGCCTACCTCAACCTGTGGGTACCCTGGTATGGCAGAGCAGTCCACTCTTCTGTATACTGCGGTTGGGTACATGGTCGGGTTTGTTTCTTTATTCAACCACACAGTCAGGACAACTTCTTTAATCGCGGTTGTTATTACGGTTGTGATGATGACAATATGCGGTTTGCATTCTTCAGTAAAGCAGCCTTAGAATTTCTGCTCAGAAGCAATAAAAAACCAGATGTCATCCATTGTCATGACTGGCAAACCGGTTTAATTCCCGTCATGCTGTATGATATTTACAAATATCATCGCATGGAATATCAACGAGTTTGTTACACCATTCACAATTTTAAACATCAAGGTATGGGTGGTGTGGAAACTCTCCAAGCAACTGGTTTAAATCAAGCATCTTATTACTTCCAATATAATAAGCTGCGTGATAACTTTAATCCCTTTGCTTTGAACTTTATGAAAGGGGGAATTGTTTACTCTAATGCAGTCACCACAGTTTCACCACATCATGCTGTAGAAGCCCAAACTAGTGAAGTTGGTTACGGTTTAGGTTATACATTACATTTACAAAAAGAGAAATTCACGGGAGTTCTCAACGGGATTGATTATGATTTTTGGAATCCCGAAATTGACTGTTACATCCCCCATAACTATAATTGGGATGATTTTGAACAAAAAGCATATAACAAAAAAGCCTTACGAGGAAAACTGATGTTAGGTCATGGTGATAAACCCATGGTGGCTTATATTGGTCGATTAGATAATCAGAAAGGCGTACATCTTGTACATCATGCCATGTATTACGCCTTGAGCAAAGGAGCGCAGTTTATATTACTAGGTTCAGCCACAGAACCAGCAATAAATGCTCATTTCCAACATGAAAAACAATTTTTGAAAAGTAACCCAGATGTCCATTTAGAACTGGGTTTTAATGAAGAATTATCCCACCTCATTTATGCTGGTGCAGACATGATTGTTGTTCCCAGTAATTATGAACCCTGTGGGTTAACTCAAATGATTGGTTTACAATACGGAACAGTACCGATTGTGCGTGGTGTTGGGGGATTAGTCAATACAGTTTTTGACCGAGATTACGATCAAAATTTACCGCCAGAAAAACGTAATGGTTATGTATTTTATCAAATGGATAACCAAGCACTGGAATCAGCAATGGGACGAGCTATTGATTTGTGGTATCAGCAACCTGAACAGTTCCAAAAACTAGCTACTCAGGGTATGCAATACGACTATTCTTGGAATATACCCGGAGCACAATATTTAGAGATTTATGACTGGATTAGACATAAGTGGTAATACTGACAGAGTTGTCCATTGTGTCAAAAGTTACATCAATGACATATTAGTAGTATTGGCAGCATCCCAAATGTGTAAGTTTATTGTCATCCTGTAGCTTGCTTCCCGCAGGGTATGACGCACAGCGCAATGTTAGCGAAGCGTGCCGGAGGCTCTAGCATGTCGGAGATTCTTCACTTCACTCCGTTCCGTATGGCTTACGCCACGCTTCTCTAACAGAATGACAATTTATTATTATATTTTTGCAAAATTGGCATGCTCCCGTAGTATTGGGGTGCGTCACACTCCATAGTTCATTTACAATCGACAGAATTTTGACATCGCACCCTACAACAGAAGGGTTTAGCATTGCGCTTTCCCCCTACTAATTCAGAAAAAATTTCCAATTATCTAACAGAAAAAGCATTACTAAATCTGCGGGTAATTGGCTCAAATATGAAGGTCAAAATTGATTTTTTACGAGTGACAATTTCTGCATTCGCAGTCATCCCTGGAGTAAATTCCACTTCTTTTCCTCGTAGATTCATTGAATGTTGAGTAAATTTAATTCTGGTTGGGAAAACTAAACCCAAGTCCTTATCAAATACTGCATTGGGACTAATTTGTAAAACTTCACCATCAACAACTCCAAATTCTTGAAAAGGAAAAGTTTCTAATTTGACTTTTGCTTTCATATTCTGACGAATAAAGCCAATATCGCGGTTGAGAACTTTTACTTCTAAAAGCATTTCCTCACCTTCTGGTAAAATTGATAGTAATTCTTCACCAGATTGAATGGGACCTTTAGTAGCTTTAATTTTGTAAATTGTTCCCGCGACAGGTGCTTTAATAGTTTCCCCATCTTTCTCCATTTTCGCTTGTTCTAATTGACCCGCAACATTAGTTAATTCTTCTTTGCGTTTATTGATTTGGGTTAAAATTTCACTTTGGCGTTCTGATGCTAAACGTAAGCCTTGATTACGTGCTGCCTGATAAGCTTGTTCTGCTTGGCGAATTTCTTGGTTTTGAGCGGCAATATCTTTTTCTAAAGATGTAACTTTATCTTTTGCTTCTGTCAGTCTACTTTTGGTATTAGTTACTTCATCTGAGCTTTTAATAATGTCTGTATTGGCACGATTTAATCTTTCCTGTGCTTCTAAATAATCAACTCTGGGAACTGCACCGGGATTTAATAAAGCGCGGAGATTTTCTTCTCTTTCTTGAGCTATGGTTAAATTATTATCAACTTTAGCACGGATGCCTTCAGCATTCACTAGGTTAGTTTTAGCATTAGTAAAGCTGGTTTTGGCGTTGCCTAAATTTTCTTGTAGGCGACTTAAACGAATTTTTGCTTGATTGATAATTGAAAGTTGGCGTTGTGCTTCTGCTTCTGCTGCTGCTTGTTTCGCTTTGTAGTCTAATAAACGAGAATTTAACAGTTCGTCTTGCAGTTTTGTTACCGCGGTTTTTTCGCCGATACGTTCTGCTTCTAAACGCTGCAAGTCATCCTCAATTAATCTACTAGCTTTAGCCAGTCGGTTAACATCGGTTTGTTGTAAGTTGGGGTCACGTTCTATTAAAATTTGATCTTTGGTAACGCGATCGCCCTCTTTCACTTTCACTGCTAAAATATATCCATTACCCAAAGATGTCACTGGTCTAACTTGAGTAGAAGCAATTAATTCTCCTGGTGCTGTCGCTACTTCATCAATTTCTGAAAAATGTGCCCAGGAAATTGCGCCAAATATAATCACGCTAATTGTTCCCGCTAATAATCTTGCATATAGCGGTGGTAATTCCTGTACAGCTTTACCTAATTCATAAGATAATTGTTCCTCTGGTTTTGCGAATCTCTCTTTTATTTGACGTGCTTGAACAGCATTTGCAACGAGGGAATATTTCATATATTTGGTAATGGGTAATGGGTAATAGATAATAGGTAATGGCTTATTTCTTAATTACCGATTACCTATTACCAACTAGCAAATTCAAATTGCTAAATAACGGCACAAAAACTTTTCTAAAGTTTCCAATTGAAAGTTATAAATCCTTTCTAAATTAGCAATTTCGTCTGATGTACAGAAAAATTCATGAGCTAGTAAAGTGCGAAAGGTTCCTAAAGTTGTCTGTGCTGAGGAGTTGAATAAACCTAATGCACCCCGGAAGCTATCAACAGCGAATAAGGGGACATTAATGATTATTGGTTCTTTGTTAAAGATGCGACTAAAAATTTTAGGAATATCCTCACGTAATAAAATCTCTGGGCCTCCTACTGGTAAAATTTGATTACGAGCATCTGGAAGTGTTAGAGAATCTACAACTATGCTGGCTAAATCATCGGTACTAACAATAGATGTACGATTTTTTGGTTCACCTATGAGCAGATACAAACCCGTTTCTCGAAACTGTTCCGCCAGTGGTAGCAGGTTTGATGCTAATCCAGATGGGCGTAAAATAGTGTAATTTAAGCCACTACTTTGCAGATATCTTTCTACTGCTAGTTTGGCTTTGAACACAGGTGTATCTTCACATCCTCTTTCTGCACCTAAAACGGATATAAAGACAAAATGTTCAACACCCTGGACTTTAGCCTGGTCAATGAGTTCAATATTAGCACGATAATCTAAAGATAGAGCATCATTACCTGAACCGTGGGCGCTAATGATATATTTTACACCCTGACAAGCTTTCTGAATATCCTGTTCTCGTCGCAAATCACCAATGAAGATATCTGAATCCCGGTGTTCTAACTCGCTGTAATGGGAAGTGAGACGAACAAATGACCGCACAGACTTCTGTTGTTGGCGTAATAAGCGCACGACGCGGCGACCAATTCCGACTGTTGCTCCAGTGACTAGAATCATAGGTTTTGGATTTGAGTATGGGGCTGTTTCTGTAGTTAAGTTTAATCACTATTTTGAAATCAGCAAGTTCCTAAAAACCGAAGTTATACTATTTTGCATACAATGGAGATGTTGGGGTTAAACAAAACTGATGCAGATACCAGAAACAAATCCAAAGATCACAATACCTATATCCAGCCTCTACACAGGTGACTTTTATGCTTGGAGACAGGAATAAGTTTCTCTACTGCGCAACCATCAATGGAATAAAATTGACTTGCAAAATGTGATTGAATAAATTGAATCTTTGGAAAAACAGCAACGCCAAGAACTGCGAAATCGTTTAAGTATTTTAATTGTAAATTAACTAAAATGGAAATTTCAACCACAACACCGCAATCGTAGTTCGTTAGCAACCCTTTATATTCAACGCTTAGATAGTATTGAATTAATGGAAGAAAATCCAAGCTTGAAATCTTATTTAGAAGAGGTGGTTGGTAAAACCTATTTGAAAGGTGTGGAATTAGCTGTTAGGGAAATAGATTTACCTAGTTACACTTTTCCTTCTGATTGTCCTTATAGTTTGACAGAAATATTAGATGATCGCTTTTACCCTGGTGAAACAAGTGAGTTAGTAAATGAGTGAGAATTTATATAATCGTAAAAGTATACAATATCCATTTACCAGTATCGGATAAATGAACCACAAAAATACCCTTGGAAGAATTGCTTCCCAAGTGCAATTACTTCAAAACATAGAACAAAAAGAAACATTTATATTTGTAATTGGCGCTTTAAAATCTCGAATAATTAGTTTGCATAAAGCAGCAGAAATAATGGAAATAGATACAGAGATGTTTTTGAAAGTTTTAGAATTAATGGGGATCGATTTTTCATATCTTAGCGTTGAAGATATCGCTACAGAAAAACCTGGTAAGCATGATGAAAATAATATTTAACTCTTCCCCCTTGATTTTTTAGCTCTTGTAGATTTCCTTGACTTATTTCTGACAATAGAATCTCAATTCTTCTTACCAGAAAGTGTTATAGAAGGAATCAGTGCTAAACAAGATAAATCATCTGAACATATTAATTCACTAATCAGCGAGAATAAATTATTAATACAGAAAGTACAATTAGCTGCTTTAGCTAATCGGTTAAATCAGCGTTTAGGAAGAGGAGAATCTGAAGCAATTACTTTAGGTGTAGAATTACAACCCAACTATATCATTCAAATTAGGGATGTTAATTTTAGGGTAAAGCGAGAAATTTTTGATAGTATCTTTTAAGTTCAATGAGAACAGGCGATCTCTTTCTCGTTAATGGGTTGATGCTATTGCCTACGGCACCAATCCCATTAGCAAATTTACAGACTTAAAAATTTTACTTTGGTGCTTTACACCAACCATTTGCAACGGCTTCTGACTCTCTACAAAACCATTTTTCTCCTTCCTTATTGTTGGATCAATGACTGTTGAATCATAATCCTCTGCACCAGGAACATGATAAAATATTCTCCCGGTGTTAATGGAAATATTACCTTTGATTTTGCATCCTGGTTTGGTACAAGATGTGATTAGAGATGGAGAACGGCCACCTTAAAACTCCATTGCTAAAATAATAAAACCAAGAGCAACAGCAATACCAACAATTGTTTTCATTAAACTCTACACCCAATTAAAACTCCACAACCACCGGCGTATGATCACTAGGCTGTTCTAACTTCCTTGGTGCAACATCAATAATACAACTTTGAGCGCGATCACACAAAATAGGTGTTAAATAATGATGGTCTATTCTCCATCCTAAATTCCTTCTAAAAGCCGAAGTCCTATAATCCCACCAGCTATAATTTCCCCCTTCATTATTGAACTTACGAAAAGCATCAGTAAAACCCAGTAAAAGAATATCTCTTAAAGCTTGGCGTTCTGGTTCAGATGCCATAATGTGATTTTCTATCTTCACTTTGTCATGAATATCTATATCTTCGAAAGCAATATTAAAATCACCACACATAGAAATAGCCGGGTTTGATAACAACAGCACCTGCAAATATTTCCGCAACACCTTTAACCAACCAAGTTTGTATTCATATTTCTCACTTCCCACCGCCGAACCATTGGGAACGTAAAGATTTACAATCCTCACTCCATCAATAACACCAGTGATGACCCGCTTCTGCTCGTCCCATTGTGGCTCTAACTCTCGTAAAATTGCACAGAAACCCATACTCACATCTTCCAGCGGTTGACGGCTAATGAGCGCAACGCCGTTATAAGCCTTCTGTCCATAAATATAAGGATGATAGCCTAAGTTTTGAAAGGAAATTAGGGGAAAATCCTTATCTACAACCTTCGTTTCCTGCAAACACAGGACATCAACAGGACTTTCACTTAACCAATTGATAACCTGTTCTAAGCGTGTACGAATTGAATTGACATTCCAAGTAGCGATTTTCATTAGTTACTTATCAGTATGGAGAGAAATTAAGAAATATAAAAACTGTAAATTTTTTGTAATCATTTCCTATTGTTAGTTTTTTTGTTTGTGCTGCCATTCACCCCAAAATAGGCTATCAGTAATTGATCCCTTAAGTAAATTCGTATTCACCAATACAAAATTGTGAGAATTGTCAGTTAGACTACAGAATATTTTAATTGATTATGATCCCCAAGATAGATGATAATACTAAATGTCCACTTGTAATTTAGAAGGGACGTTAATTATTAGCTATTACTGATCCTCTGACATTATATTTGTTAGTGACTTGATGGTAGAGTTAAGCAAAATTACAGCTTACACTTTTGGAACTCAAAAAAGTTAATTTAAATTTCAAAAGAGTAAGTACAAGTGTTTTATCCTCATAAAATGATCTCAGGATTAGTAAGAAGTTATGTCAACCCAATCAATCAAGATGCAGAAAAAATCAGCAGTAAAACCTAATTGCTGTCACGTATAGCATCCCAGTTTCTATCACCAAGCAGAGTAGTTGGTACTTCAACCAACACATCCAGTCGATTTTAATCAAAATTTTTTTGTCTGAATTACAACAACAAACTTTTTTAGGAGGACATTGGTATGAGTAATAGAGCGAATACTTGCCCATGCTGCGGTGGTTCAATCCTACGTCATGTTCGTCATGGTGAACTATATTGGTTTTGCCTGTCGTGCCGACAAGAAGTACCGCTATTAACCATCAGTCGCTTATCGAATAATTTAGAATCCCGTAACACAGGAGTAGTTACTTCATCTGTGGTTACTTCCGTAGATTAATATATAGCCCAGATAGGTTAGGACATAAAGTATAAACCATCTGGAATCTAAGTAGGAAGGCACAAAAAACCGTATACACGCAGCGGCTTCTTGGAGAGTAGTATGTAACAAAAAGTAAAATTGACCAAAACCTCTTCCCTATTGTATGAGTGCCTCTTGTGCATGAGTGCCTCTTGCCCTTAGGGTTCTCCAGTCGGATCCTGAGGAAAGGCCAAGCGCCTACATGGGGAAAACCACGCTACTTGCTTTATGCCGGGAAATCTATGCAGCGTAGTGGCTTCCCAAGACCGCTCTGGTTCACGTCTTGCCTTGTCATAACGACGATTTTTAACACCCGCGGACTTACAGCAGATTGCAGATCAATGAGGTACAGAATCTAAATTGAAACCTAGAGAGCAAGAGAGTTTTAGTCCTGACTCCTGACTCCTGCTCTATAGGTATTGGCAAAACCCAGATACAAATAGACCTTCAACTCTAAATATCAGCAGAGTGGGACACACAAAATGCATATTAGACGTCTTGCAAAATTGTTTCTGTAGTATGATAGAAAGTTTTAGATTTGATGTGTTCTTTGGTGTTCTTTGCACTCCCTAATTCAAACATAACCGTGTAACTCTAACTTTTGGCTAAAACAAAGATAACCCTTAATTATAACATGAAATTAATTCTGCAAGGGGTCTATTAATTGAAGGCAAGTATCAAACTACAGATGACGCTTGCTCTTTAGTTTCAATAATTAATTGGTTCGTATTTATATTAAATACTGATAACTGTCAACTTCATCCGTATCCAGATTATGATAAGAAAGTAGATAATACTTAAAGAATATTTATCAAATGCTGATTCACTCCTCTGGCTTGTCCAAGGTCAAAGACTCAGTAATCAAAAAAATTCTCTTGGGTAATGAACCTAAGCCAGAATTAATGGCGATTCTTGTAGTCTACTTTGTCCAAGGCATATTAGGGTTAGCGCGTCTAGCCATCAGTTTCTTCCTCAAAGATGAATTGCATCTGAGTCCAGTTGAGGTATCAGTATTATTGGGCATAGTTGCCCTACCGTGGATGATTAAGCCATTATTTGGCTTTGTTTCTGATGGATTGCCAATCTTCGGCTACCGTCGCCGTCCCTATCTAGTATTATCTGGAATACTGGGGGCTGCTGCTTGGGTGAGTTTGTCTACTTTAGCTTATAGTACCTGGGTTGCAACAATTGCGATCGCACTATCTTCCCTCTCCGTCGCTTTTAGTGATGTAATAGTTGACTCCCTAGTTGTAGAACGTGCCAGAGTAGAATCCCAAGCAAAAGTAGGTTCTCTCCAATCGCTTTGTTGGGGTACTACCGCCCTTGGTGGTTTAATTACGGCCTATTTTAGCGGTTTACTTTTAGAATATTTCAGCACTCGCACAGTATTTTTGGTGACTGCAATATTTCCGTTAATTATCTCACTAGTAGCTTGGTTCATTAATGAAACACCAGTTAACAAAGATATCCAACAACAGCCTGATCAAACTCATCCCCTCACCATCAAAACTCAAATAAAACAATTAGGTCAAGCCTTCACCCAAAAAGCAATTTGGATACCCACAGCATTTATATTTATCTGGCAATCTACCCCTAGTGGAGAAGCAGCTTTTTTCTACTTCTTCACCAACGAACTGCACTTTGCACCAGAATTCTTAGGCAGAGTACATTTAGTCACAAACTTAGCCTCATTAATTGGTATTTGGATCTTCCAACGCTATTTTAAAAGTGTTTCTTTTCGCATTATTTGTGGTTGGAGTATTGTCATTTCTGCAGCATTGAGAATGACAATGTTACTGTTAGTCACACATACAAATAGAGCATTAGGAATAGACGACCACTGGTTTAGTTTAGGTGATAGCTTAATTCTTGCCATCATGGGACAAATCGCATTTATGCCCATCATGGTCTTAGCAGCAAGAATTTGTCCCTTGGGAATAGAAGCAACATTATTTGCACTCTTAATGTCAATATTTAATTTAGGAGGAGCTATTTCCAAGGAAATTGGAGCGATAATTATGCACTGGTTAGGAATTACAGATACTAACTTTGATACCCTATGGATATTAGTGATAATAACTAATGTACTTGCCCTTTTACCGTTACTATTTCTCAACTTTTTGTCAGATACAGAAGAAACCAACATTAAAACATTTCCAGCTAATTCAGTTAATAGTTAATAATTAATTGCGCGCAAAAACCCAACCTGACTTTTGGTTTTAACACCTAACAAAGCAAAATCATGCGTACTTCCATGCAAGCAAAATCTTGGAGTCTATTGAATGTAACCGGGGAAATTATCAGTAAACAAAAGCATAAAGTTCCTGGTTTTCGCTTAATTCATGATTTTGTAAGTACTGAAAATTACTGTGTTTTCTTCCAAAACCCTGTTAATTTTAATCCCATACCCTTTACTTTAGGAATAGCCAGCACCGGACAATGTGTTAAATTCAGGAAAAACCAACCTACAAAAATCATAGTTATTCCTCGCACACCAGAAACAGAACCTCAAGGAGTCAAAGTTTTAGAAACCAAAGCAGGATTTATTTTCCATCATCTCAATGCTTTTGAAATCGGGAACGAAATTGTAATTGGTTCTATTTCCTATGAATCATTAACAGATTTGGAAGCAAATAGTGATTATTGACAAACCAATTTCGAAGCTAATGCACCAGGACAACTATGGCGTTTTAATCTTGATATACTGCAGAAATCAAGTGCAAAGCCAATTAATAGATAATCAGGCTTCTGAGTTTCCCATTATTCACCCGAATCATGTGGGCAGACCCTACCGTTGTTTATATACTGCTTCTGCTCACGAATCAACAGGAAATGCGCCTTTACAAGCACTTTTAAAACTTGATTTAGAGTCGGGATAACAGGAAATATGGAGTGGTGCACCAAGCGGTTTTACAGGTAAACCTATTTTTATTCCTCGTCTAAACTCTCAATCAGAAGATGATGGTTGGGTAATAGCTTTAGTTTATGATGCAGAACATCATCGTTCAGATCTAATCATTTTAGATGCTCAAGATTTTCAAAAAGGTACAGTTGCAAAACTACATCTGAAACATCAGATTCCTTATGGTTTACACGGGAATGTTACCCCAGACATATTCATTTAATTAACTTAAGGTAACCCAACAAACTCCTAAATAAGATCCCCGACTTCTTGGAGAAGTTGGGGATTCGATACGGAAGCATCCCAAATGTGTAAGTTTAAGTAAGTCGGCGGAAAAAACAGGAGTATGTAACACAAAGTAAAATCACCAAAACCCTCTTCCCTATTGCCTTTTGTATTTTGCC
>ERZ1034419.98-NODE-98-length-17633-cov-40.755717_pt1 | contig 17633 bp, 16 predicted proteins | sample MGYA00520531_ERZ1034419 | MGnify/ENA primary metagenome ERZ1034419 (study PRJEB33736, sample SAMEA104288485) | Azolla nilotica | place: Sudan | collected 1982 | study: EMG produced TPA metagenomics assembly of the PRJEB19522 data set (Is there foul play in the leaf... | reverse complement strand
ATATGACCAATGCCATATACATTAACGAAGGCTTCAGCCAGTTTTTCCAATGTGGATATATCACTTACATCGTTGTCATAACCACCACCATAGATAGAATTAGCATCGCTCATTTCATTGAGAAAGCTTTCGGAATCTTGGAACAATTCAGAACCAGTTGGTTGCAGTTCCGAGAGTTTAATACTTGCCATAATTTCCTCCTAAAAGACTTGTTTTCAGTCAGTTGAATTCGTGTGGGCAGTTAAGTTTTTGTTTTCTTAACTGATGCTTCTATTCTTATAGATAAAGATCTAGAATTTCAATGATTAAAGATATATTGATTAGACATTAATCACGATTTTATGTCTTTTGAAACGGCAATTATATAGAACTCACATTGAAATACTAATCAGGTTTGGTTGGTAAAAGGCAAGAGTTGTTTCTTACCCATTCCCCCACGCACTGACAAGTATTGGTATAGATCGGAATCGTGATGTAATACGAAGTTAAAAGAAGATGGGGATAAATGGAAAGATGAAAAGTTTATATAGCAACTTTTTCAAAGTCCATAATCCAGAATATTATAACTTACGTTAATTCCTGAGCATATAAAAAATACCCGACTTTCTTAATAAATCGGGAATCTGAATATTCTTAGTTAATTACAAAGTCAATCTATCAAAAATCTAATCTTTCTCCTCTCAAGTTATCAATTGTTTTGTTGAGTTCTAATCTCCAGTTACCCACATTAGTATTTATGTCTGCCATTAGTGCGGAAAGATCGCTTCTATCTGTTGTACTTGGGTTCCTGTCTCTCCTTCTTCTGTTCATGATACCGCCATTGATATTTTTCATTTCTGAAGATGTTATTTCATGAATCATTTCTACTTCATGAGTAGAGTATAGGTCATAAATTTGTATGCCCATTTTTGAATCACCTCCTTAAATATTGGTCTGTATATAATCAAGTCACGATTTTAAAATCCTTCTCTTATATTCTGAACTTATGTCTGTAGAAGTCAATACTTTCAGCGTATTTCTCCAGACAGAATTTAAGGAGTTCTGTCTACTAAAATGCTATAAAAAAATAATATTCCCGGTTTCTTCAAGAAGTCGGGAATCAGAATCTCTGAGAGGTTGTTCTAAAGGTGGTTGGTGTGGTTTTAGGGACTTATTAATCCCCCTTAAATATGGTTTAGTGAGGGGAAATTATCTGTTTAGGCGGGCAGGGGAGACACGGGGAGAGAAAGAGGCTTATCTGAACTGTATTGCTCTCTATACGCCCCCTTTTGAGGGAAGCTGCTGACATCTGCTGTAGGTGAAGCCTATCACCTACAGCAGATGTCAGGAGTCAGGAGTAAAACTCTCTTGCTCTCTAGGTTTCAATTTAGATTCTGTACCTCATTGATCTGCTATCTGCTGTATCACCTATAACCTTTTACTTGCTAGAGTTCTCTGCTTGGGTTTGAGAACCGGGAATAGTTACATCTATTGGTGTCACTTTACCAGCTAACTGTGTTAACGGTGGTTGAATAGCGGTTTGATTACCTACTACTAAAGTTACGAGATTTTCCGGTTTGAGGTATTTTTTAGCTACTCGTTGTATATCTGCTATTGTGGTTGCGGTGACAGCTTTTTGATAGCGAAACAGAAAATCAGCAGGATAACCATAATATTCATAGCGCATTAACCGAGATAAGGTTTGGCTGGGGTCTTGAAAATTGAATACAAAAGAATTGAGGGTAGAATCTTTAGCATAATTCAGTTCTTTTGTTGTCACCTTTTCAGTTTGCATCCGCCTGATTTCTGCTTCCAAGGATTTGATAAACTGAACTGTGGCATCAGAACGGGTTTGTCCACCGGCGATGAACATACCTGGATAATCATGACGGGGACTCCAGGAGCCATATACAGAGTATGCTAAACCTTGACGCGATCGCACTTCATTAAATAAGCGTCCACCAAATCCATTTAATACCCCATTCATCACATCCAAGACTGGATAATCAGGATTATTGAAACTACCACCTAAATGACCAATGAGAATATTACTTTGGGTGAGTTGGGGTCGATTGACAAAAAACACACCGCCTAAATTAGCTTGTGAAACTTGTGGTAATAGAGTTTTGGAGATTTTAGGACTTGGTTTCCAGTCGCCAAATTTAGCTTGAATGAGCGATCGCATTTTTTTGGCGTTAAAATCTCCCACAATCCCTAAAATCATTTTATTGGGATAAAAATATTGCTGGTGAAATTTCAGCAAATCTTCACGGGTAATTTTCTCCAAGGTCGCATATTCTACTGTGCGAGAGTATGGACTATCTTGACCATAAATTAATTTTTTAAATTCCCGACTGGCTATACTGCTAGGATCATCATTGCGGCGAGCAATACTACCCTTAGTCTGTGTTTTTTCCAAATCTAACTTTTCTTGAGCAAATGCTGGTTCTCGTAACACCTCAACAAACAGCCCAAATACAGTTTCTAAATCTTCACTCAAGCTGTCAAAACTAGCACTAGCAACAGCTTCACTAATACTAGTTTCTACCGCCGCAGCCCGTTGTTCCAAAATCTCATTTAACTCATCGGCTGAATGTTTGAGAGTTCCACCAGTCCGCATTACGGAACCAACAATCTCAGCTAACCCGCTTTTATCACCTGCTTCCCAACGGCTTCCTGTTCTCACAAGTGTAGTCCCACTTACCAAAGGTAACTCATGGTCTTCAATTAAATAAACAACTAAACCGTTATCCAGTACAAAACGTTCATACTTGGGTAACTTCACCTCCGACAAAGGAGTAAATTGTAAATCTGTGTAATGCTTTGCTGCTGCTGTCGCCGCCCAAGAAAAATTAAACGTTAACAAACAAGCAACAACAAAAGCCGAAATAAACCGCCAACTCTTGGAAAACTTTAGTGAAAACTTCAATTTCCTACCCTTCACCAGAAAATTCGACATATCTGTATTTCTCTCTTCTCTTTATTTCTTCGTTCCCAGTACCTAGTACAGTACGGCGTAAATAAACCAACCATTCCAAATCTCTGGAAGGCTAACGCGGTATAAATTTTGAATTTTGGTGGCGCAGCCTGCTGGAAGCACTATTTTGTTAGCGTAGCTCTTCTGAAAGAAGCATTTTGAATTCACCGCGGTACTAGTTCCTATGCTTCCTTCGACAACAACTTACCAACAGTGCGATTTTCCGGTGTAAAAGTCATCTGTGCTACACGTTGAATATCAGCAGGTGTCACTGCTGCAATATTGTCCAACTGCTTAAATAAATTCCGCCAAGAGCCGGTTTTCACTTCATATTCCAATAACTGCTGCGCCATACCCATATTGGAATCAAGACTACGTAATAAACCAGCCCGCGCCTGAGTTTTCACTCGCTGTAACTCAGCTGTGGAGACAGGCTCAGTTTTCAATTTTTCGATTTCTTTTCCCAGTGCGATCGCCAAATCATCAACTGTATGACCTGGAGATGTGAGAGCATAAAATAACATCAAATTGGGATATTTATTACCAGGAAACCCACTCATACCCTGAGCCACAAGGGCTAAACTCTGCTTTTCTACCAAAGACTTATACAATCGTGAAGTGCGCCCATCACTCAATAAACTACCAATAATGTCATAAACTGCATTATCGGGGTGGGTGATACCTGGACGATGATAACCTTGGAAATACAAAGGTTGAGTAGGTAACTTTAAGGTAAATTCTCTGGGTTCAGTTTGCTTAGGTTCGGGGGTGATTTTTGCTTGGGCTTTAGGTTTAGCCGGATAACGTCCAAAGTAAACTTGTGCTAGTTTTTTTACCTCATTAGGCTTAACATCACCGACAATAGCGATCACTAGATTGTTAGGAACATAATAACTGTCAAAAAAATGCTTCACATCTGTTGGTGACAAATTACGAATATCTTCGTCATAACCAATCACCGGTCGTCTGTAGGGATGAACTTTGAAAGCAGTATCAATAAATTTCTGAACCATCAAACCAAAGGGAGAATTTTCTACCCGCATTCGTCTTTCTTCCAAAATCACATCTTTTTCTTTATAAAACTCCCGAAATACAGGATCTAAAAATCTTTCTGACTCCAAAGTCATCCACAATTCCAACTTATTAGCCGGAAAACTGTAAAAATAACGGGTGGCTTCGGTGGAAGTATTCGCATTTAAACCTACACCCCCCGCTTGCTCAACAATTTGCCCGATTTCGTTTTGTTTGACTAGTTTTAGTGCTTGAGATTCTAATGATTGAAACTCAGTTTCTAACTTTGCTAAATCATCTTTTTTACCTTGGGATTTAGCAGTTCTAATTTGGGTATCTAACTGTTCTAAACTTTCTAGTAGCGGTTTTTCGGCTTTGTAATCTATTGTCCCAATACGTTTTGTCCCTTTAAAAGCCAAATGTTCTAAAAAGTGTGCCACACCTGTTTTACCATCTGATTCATCTATCCCACCCACATCAGCATAAGTCAAAAAAGAAACCACTGGTGCTTGATGTCTTTCCAAAACAATGAACTTCAAACCATTATCAAGGCGAAATTCTGTTAATTGCTTAACTACTTGATCTAAATAGGGTTGAATTGACGTTTGGGTAGGTTCCAGTGCGATTGCAGCTTGTGGTGTTACACCCAAACAAAATATCATTATCGCCAAAGCAGTTGTTAACAAACGATGGAAAACTGCAGAGAAGGGAAATTTGTGGAATAATTGAGAGTATCTAAATTGAGACTCGTTAGTTTTACTCTTCCAGAGATCCAAAACTGAATAATTCATAAGCAAAAATTAAAGGAAATTTACACTTTTTAACAAAGCAGGAGGGAGAAGTAAGAATTAAGTTTTTCCCCTACACCCCTATACCCTTACACCTTTACACCCTTAAATTTGGGTTATTTAGCAGACAAAGCGTTAATCTTGTATTAAGCTTTCTGTGCTTTTTGGATTTCACGTTAGACAATATTGCTACAAGTCGTGTTCCAGAGATATAGCAATAACTACTATTATGCGAGTTTTTAATTCTCCCCCACCATCAGAAGCACAGACGCACACCCGCATTCTTCAGGCTGCACAGCGGTTATTTGCATCTCAGGGATTTGATGGTACTACTACCCGCGACTTAGCGCAAGCAGCGGGTGTGGCTGAGGGTACTCTATTTCGTCATTTCACCAATAAAAAAGCTATTTTAGTCGAAGTGGCCACAAATGGCTGGGTTGATATTCTCACAGATTTACTGACAGAGTTAAGCGAAATGGGCAGTTATAAGGCTGTAGCCCAGGTTATGCGCCGTAGGATGTGGAATTTAAGAAAAAATGTCGATATGATGCGCGTGTGCTTCATGGAGGTACAATTTCACCCAGATTTGCGCGATCGCATTCAAACAGAAGTGATCACAAAAATGACTGATGTAGCTGAAGCATTCTTCCAAACCGCTATGGATAAAGGCATCTATCGTCAAATGGATGCTAACCTAGTCGCCAAGGTATTTTTGGGAATGTTCGCTGTTGCCGGCTTTTCTGACAACACCCTCATTGAACCTAATGCATCACCTCAAGAAATGCAGCTAATGGCTGAAGGACTGGCTGATATCTTTCTCAATGGTGTATTGGCAAAAGAATCTTAAAAGGGAATAGGGCATGGGGTAAGAGGTTTGAATTTTGAATTTTTAATTATTTCACTGGCTGCAATTTTGTCACTTTGAGTTGGAATTTCCCTACCCCAGTTTCTCCGAAAGACCGCACGCGAATAATGTAAGTTGCTGTTTCGGTGATGCGGGTAAACAACAGAGAATTACTTGTACCATCGGGTCCATCGTCATTTTCTGCCACTGTTAAACCATTGGGCGATAACAGAGTAATAATGCTGTCAAAGTTATCAGAAGACAAATCAATAGCTAAATTATCACCTTTGTTTAATTTCATGGTATAATCACGGGCGAATCCTCCTTGACCTGTGGGAATATCTTTGTCTGATAAAGTATCGTTAATTTCCGTACTTCCATTAATAGGAAGTGGCTTATATAAGTTACTGCTGTTAATAACAGTATTTTTTTGAGCAAAGGCCATATTGATACATATCCCCATCGTCAGCAACGTGACAGGAAAGATAATAATTCTTCCTAAAGCCGCGACAAAAGCTTTATTCATAGTTCCCTAAAATACAGGGTAATGTTCCTAATTATAGGTTTCCCAATTGCAAATTGCCCATAAACTCTAAGCTGAATCTATTATTAACTAGTTGTGGCAACAGCAGCTAAACCAAGTACAGAAATGGTACTTTGATGAAGTGTGTAAACAACAGATTTGGTGGTTGCACCTGTGGTATAAATACCATCCACTAACAGCACTGGTGCATCTGGGTGACGACGGCTAAAATCTTGTCCTATGGAAAAAGCATCGGCTAGGTTTTGTTATCGCTCACACCCAGGTACACTAAACTGGGCCTTAGTTTCTTTAATTCTCGCTAAACCATTTGCTTTTAATTTTCAACCCGTTGTTTGGCAGAAACCTTCAGCTATGAGTGAGGCTTGGTTGTCATCTCATTCTTTGAGTTTTTTGGTGTGGAGTGGTATGGGTACAATTTAGATGTTTTTTATTTAATTGAGGAGTATTTAACAACCATGCTACTCCCAAGCAATTACCTAAAACTCGCCCAATTTCCGGGTGATTCTCATATTTCATAACTGTGATTGCTCTTTTTAATGAACCTCCATAACTTCCCCAACCAAAAACTGGTAATGGTTGTTGCCATAAATAGTTAGGATTTTTCAATTAACAGGTTTGCAGTTGTTTAGTACAATTTTGACAAATCTCTCCCTGTGTAATGAGCTAACAGATAGGGCAGTTTTTTTGTAAAAAAAGATTGAGTGAATTTTTGAACATACTCCCAAACCCTGTGACTTATATTCTTCTATATATTCCCGATGTTTTGTAGTGAATCGTTCGTTACCGTCAACCCAGCAAACCCAGATATGTGTATCAAGTATAATCATTGCAAAACTTCCCCATCGTCCAAGGCGAGGGGTTCTGTAGGCTCATCATAACGGACTACTTTCCCGTGCATTGGATAAAAATTTGTTTCTGGTTGGATAGGTAGTGCTTCTTGAGTCTGTGGAGTTTTAGCTTCGAGAATAATCACCTCTACTGCGTCCGCTGCATCAAAAGCTAAACCCCGCAAAATGAAGGTTACATCTTCAGTTAAAAGAGCTTCTACTTTGTGAGCATTCATCTTGCTACTCCTATTTTTTACTTATTGAAGAGATAAAAAGAGAAAGTCAGTCCCCTAAAGATATTTCACATAAATGCGATCACACCTTTTTGTTTCTACACTAGTGGTGGGGATGTAGCCCTTGTTTTCATACAGTTGGACTGCTTCTTTTAAGACAGTGGCTGTTTCAGTCCAATTTACTGAAAGCCATGTTTAGTGATCGCTAATTCTATTCGTTGTAATAAATACTTCCCTAAACCTAAATCCCGTACATTTGGTAGAAGATAAATTTTGCAGATTTATACAGCTTTTTCACCCCGATTAATTAGGATAATATGCCCCCGTACCTACTATCTGATTTCGGTGTTCAATTACCCAGAACTCGCCTCCAGATTCTACGTAATATTTCTCGATTTCTAACATATCTCTGTCTGCCCTGTGAGTTTCCTAACCCAAACCATATTCTGATAATACATAACTAATTACAGACGCCGCTCGTGTGCGGTCCTTGGGTTCCCAATCACGAATTACAAAATCCTCGTAATAATGTTTCATTACTTATTTTTTTATACCATAAGGTTATAAATTATACGAAATAAAAGTGTGACCCACATATTAAAGCTACTATAAATCAAAATTCCTTCTTCTCAAGAGTTGCATATATTAAAATAATTGATACACTTGTTCTTTGAGCATCTCTCAACAGTTAAAGAGTTAAGCAGCGCCCATAATGGTGCATATCAAACGCGTTGAACTTACAAACTTCAAATCCTTCGGCGGTACTACTTCTGTCCCTTTACTGCCGGGGTGTACTGTAATATCTGGACCCAATGGTTCTGGTAAATCAAATATTCTCGATGCTCTGCTGTTTTGTTTGGGACTAGCTAGTTCTAAGGGAATGCGGGCTGAACGTTTACCAGATTTGGTGAATAATGCCCAAAAGCATAAGGGGCGTTCTTCGTTGGAAGCCAGTGTGACGGTGACGTTTGATTTATCAGATATTGTCTCACGCAGAAAGCCAGAGGCGCATAGGGAGGAAGTAGAGGAAGTAGAGGAAGCAGGGGAAACAGGAGACATTGTGGAGGAAGAGGACAATAATTGCCAGTCCCGAGTCCCGAGTCCCGAGTCCCCAACAGAATGGAGTGTTACTAGACGCTTAAGGGTGACACCGCAAGGAACTTATACGTCCAATTATTATATTAATGGTGTTTCTTGCACTCTGACTGAATTGCATGAGCAATTACAGGAACTGCGGGTTTATCCTGAAGGCTATAATGTCGTGTTGCAGGGTGATGTAACTAGCATTATCTCGATGAATGCGCGGGAACGTCGGGAAATTATTGATGAGTTGGCTGGGGTAGCGGCTTATGATCGGAAGATTATTCAAGCTAAGTCAACTTTGGATGAGGTGAAGGAAAGGGAAGACAGTTGTCGGATTATTGAGACTGAGTTAATTGTACAGCGCGATCACTTGGGTCAAGATAAGGCTAAGGCAGAAAGATATCAAAAGTTACGGACGGAATTTGTTCATAAGCAGTCATGGGAAACTGTGTTATCCTGGCGTTCTCTCCAAGCACAGCAGGAAAAGTTAACAGCACAAATTCAAGCTGGTGAACAATCTCTTACGGATTTTACCAATCAACTTCACACTGTTAACTCGGACATTTCTCAAAAAACTCTTGAACTTGAGGAACTTAATTCTCGTGTCAAAGCTTTGGGGGAAGACGAACTTTTAGCCGTTCAGTCTAACCTCGCTATTCAGGAAGCAGAACGCAAGCAATTTCAACGTCACCAGCGGGATTTAGAAACGGCTTTAAAAGAATCTGCAAGACGTTTGATTCAAACTCAGCAAGAAATTCAACAATATCAAGTTTCTCTGTCAAAAGCTGTTCAACTACAAGATGTGGAAACTGCACAGGTAATATCGTTTCAACAACAACGAGATGAAACGCAACAAGCTTTAGAAGCTTCTCGTCAAGCGGCGGCGGAAATTGCTTCGGCTTCGGAAGCTTGGGTACAACAACAAACGGCCTTAAATCGCCAAATTGAAACTTTACTGCAAACTATCGAACCTCAACGCACTGAACAAGCACAACTGCAAGAAAGAAATACTCAGTTACAGCAACTCATTCATGAAGAATCGGAATTAATTGCGACTTTAGAAGCGGAATTGGCAGAAAAGCAAGTTGAATGTAATCAACTGGAAACGGAATTTAATGATTCTACCGTGCCTGTTCAAAATTTAGCTGAGAATCTGGCAGCAACCGAACAAGAGTTACAAATTCAACAGGAAACTCAAAAGCGACTTTTGCAAGAACAACGGGAAAAACAACGCCAGTTAGATAAATTGGAAGCCCAAGCCCAAGCACAGCAGGAAGTTCAGGGTACACAAGCGAGTAAGATCATTATTCAATCTGGTTTACCTGGTTTGTGTGGGTTGGTGGTACACCTTGGTAAGGTGGAATACCGCCATCATTTGGCTTTGGAAACTGCGGCGGGTGCGCGTTTGGGACATATTGTGGTGGAAGATGACAGAGTTGCATCTGCGGGGATTGAATTGTTAAAACAAAAACGTGCGGGGAGAGCAACTTTTTTACCTTTGAATAAAATTCAAGCCCAAAAATTTACCCCAGATTTAACTTTGCGTTATGCGGATGGGTTTGTTGAATATGCTATGAATTTGGTAGAGTGTGATCGCCGTTATAAAGAAGTTTTTAACTATGTATTTGGTAATACGGTAGTTTTTACCACTTTAGAACAAGCGAGAAAACAAATCGGTCTTTATCGTATTGTCACTCTAGATGGTGAATTATTGGAAACTAGCGGTGCAATGACAGGAGGAAGCAATACTCAGCGTTCAGGGTTGAAATTTGGTACAGGTGAAGCAAAGGAATCGGAACAAGTAACCAGTTTAAAGAAAAGATTACCAGATATTGACCGCGTTTTAGATCATTGTCTAGAAGCAATCTCTAATTTATCTACCTGGAGTAAGAAACTTTACCAAGAATTGACAGAAGCACGTCAAGCACAACGGGAACAGCAGTTACGTTTAGAACAGTTAAAGAAAGATATCAAGACTTTAACCGCGCAACTAGAAACTACACGCGGTCAATTATCGCAAAACACCGAAAAATTTACCACTGCACAAACTCGTCTGGAAAAGTTAAATAGGGAATTACCAGGTTTAGAAAGTCAACTGCAACAATTAAGACATATTTTGTCAGAGTTGGAATCGTCTCAAACTCCTAGCAAATGGCAAGAAATCCAGGCAGTAATTAAAACTCAGGAGCAACAATTACAACAAAAAGAAACCGCCTTAAGGGATGCAGAACAACAATTGAAGAATTTAGAAAGTCAACGACAACGTTTACAAGAGAAAACAGAAGAAGCTCAGACCCGAGTTATTGAATATCAACAAGAACAGACAACAGTTAACAATCAACTGGCAACAGTTACTAGTCAATTGACAGAACTGAATAGCCAAATTACAGCCATTCAAGCGAGTTTGAAGCAGTTAGAAGAGAGTTTAGGAGAAGAGAAAAAGAAACGGGATACAACAGAAACAGCAGTGCGATCACTCCTCCTGCAACAACAAAAATTACAATGGGAATTAGAGAAACTGCAAGAAACCCAAGAAAAACGGAGAGAAGACCTAACCTCATTACAAACTCAATTGCGGGATTTAGGCACAGAATTACCCAATCCCCTCCCAGAAGTTCCTGCTCAAGTTAACTTAGAAGAATTGCAAAAAGAATTGAGAAGTATAGCCAAACGCTTACAGACAATGGAACCCGTCAATATGCTGGCATTGGAAGACTATGATAAAGTCCAAAATCGTCTCCAGGAACTGACTGACAAGTTACACACCCTAGAAGCAGAACGGACAGAACTATTATTAAGAATTGAAAACTTTACCACCTTACGTCAAATCGCCTTTAAAGAAGCCTTCGATGCAGTCAACGAAAACTTCCAATCAATTTTCGCCACCCTTTCCGAGGGTGACGGATACCTGCAACTGGATAATACAGAAGATCCCTTTAACAGCGGTTTAAACCTAGTCGCACACCCCAAAGGTAAATTAGTACAGCGTCTTGCTTCCATGTCTGGTGGAGAAAAATCGTTAACAGCATTAAGTTTTATTTTCTCGCTACAACGCTATCGCCCCAGCCCATTTTACGCCTTTGACGAAGTTGACATGTTTTTAGATGGAGCAAACGTCGAACGATTAGCTAAAATGATTAAAAAACAGGCACAACAAGCCCAGTTTATTGTTGTGAGTTTACGTCGTCCGATGATAGAATCGGCCGAGCGCACAATTGGCGTGACTCAAGCCAGAGGAGCCAATACTCAAGTATTGGGTATTAAGTTACAATCCTCTAGTTAAAGGGAATTACAAATACGTAATAGGTAAGAAGTCTACCAATTACCAATTAGCAATCCCCTTGAGTATCTGTTAAAAATGGTTTATAGATAAACCGGATTCGAGATCAGGACTCCGTATAGAATGACCTCTGAACAAGTTATTAGACGTTCCGATATATTAAACACCCAGGTAATCACCCGCGACAATGGCAAGCGGTTAGGCATTGTCAGTCAAGTCTGGGTTGATATTGACCAAAGAGAGGTTGTGGCGCTTGGTTTACGAGACAGCCTGATCTCTATTTCTGGGCTACCTCGCCAAATGTATCTCAATAGCATCAACCAAATCGGTGATGTCATCCTCGTGGATAACGAAGATGTGATTGAAGATATTGAAGTTGAAGCCCTCAGCAACCTGATGAACTGGGAAGTTATCACCGAAACTGGGGAAGTATTAGGTAAAGTAAGGGGCTTTAAGTTTAATGGAGAAACAGGAAAAATTTACTCTATCGTCATAGCATCTTTGGGATTACCCCAAATACCCGACCAATTTTTGAGTACCTATGAAATCTCAATAGATGAAGTTGTCAGCACTGGACCAAGTCGGTTAATTGTCTTTGAAGGTGCAGAAGAACGAGTTAACCAGTTAACAGTCGGCGTTCTAGAACGGCTGGGTATTGGTAAAGCACCTTGGGAAAGACACGCAGAAGAAGAATATGGCTATTCTGCTCCGCGTGTAATTTCCCCACCCAATCAGTTACCCAGCGGAGTACCATTACAACCACCTAAGCCCAAAGTACGCGCTCCTGAACCTGTTGCAGAAGAAGAGGAGGAATGGACAGAAGATTATGTTGAAGAGGAAAGACCACCCCTACGAGTTATGCCAGCCCGTTCCTACGAATCAATTCAATATGAAGAAGACGAAGTAGATAACTGGAGTGAAGTGACAGGTAGAGATAGGTATCAAGCCCCACCAAGATACGCACCCGAATCTCCTAACAAGGGATACTCAGACGATTATGACGATGTAGAAGGTGATGCTTGGGAAGATGCACCTAAGCGTGTGAATATTCCCAAAAAAGTGAAGGAAAGACAGCCAGAATACGAAGAAGAAGGTGGATATTAAGTTTATTTAACCCCCAGTACTCTGAGTCAGAGGAGGTGTTTTTAACAAAAGTTAAAAGTGAAATGCTTGCTGTGAATTAGTTAATGCTTGCTGTGAATTAGTTTTAGTGTTTTGGAATGTCCCAACTAGGGCTTGCTGAAAAAGTTATTTGTGACTATTAGGAGTCAGGAGGAAGAAGAGGAGGATTTAGAATAAAAAAGAGGTGTGTCAAGGAATACAACCCAAATTCCGCACCCAAAACTGTCACACCCCAACAAAAGGGATGTATTCAGTACATAAAAACTAATTACTGAAAGAATTGACTAGAATTCATTGGAGCTAAATAGGAATTACTACTATTAAGTTATATATACAGTTAATGAACACGGCTAAGTACAAAATTTCGGTTCTTAGGTTATTTTTATGGAAAACCTGGGTCAAAATAATTAGACCTCTTGCAGAATTAATTTTATATTAAAATTGAGTTTTGTCTTTAATTTTAGCCAAAAGTTAGAGTTACACGGTTATGTTTGAATTAGTGAGCGCAAAGAACACCAAAGATACATAAAAGCTAAAAGTATCTATCTTACCACAGAAATGTCAAGATAGAAAAAAATCTGACTTAAATAAATTATCAAAGAAAATAGAAAAAGCTTTAAGAAATACTCAGAACCAAGTTGAAAAAACTTTTACAGGAAAAATTTGCTTGTGCTACTGATGCTAGAAAGAAATTAACCAAAATCAGTAAAGAATTTAAATCTCAATTATTAATATAATTGCTAGTCTCTATTAAATTTTATTAGGGAATATCTCAATACGTACTCCAGCGCGTAATCTTCACGGAGAAAATCAGTTTATCTACAACGAGTTGTATTCTTAGTCCACCTCTCATTTCAATAACTTCATGATTATTTCCTTTGTTCGTGCATATTTTTCACGACTTTGCTAACTATGTTTCTAGGTGCAAAGATAACAGACTTAGCTAATATCTTATTTCTCAAACCAGGAATCATGATAGTTTTATTTGCCATTAAACTATCGTAGCCAATTGTAGCAACAGTCTCACTATTCATCATTCTATTAACATGAGAAATTTTGGCTTCTTCCATTGCGGCTACTTTTTGAAATCCCAATGCTGTCAGTCCTGGACACAGAGTAGTTAATGTTACATCTGTACTCTCTAATTCATTAGTGATAGCTTCGGAAAATGATAAAACATAAGCTTTAGTTCCAAAATACACTGCCATTAGTGGACTTGGTTGAAAAGCTGCAACTGAAGCAACATTTAATATTTTCCCATAGCCTTGGCAGATCATATCCTTGAGGAATAACTTAGTCAAATGGGTCAGAGTCACTATGTTGACCTGTAACATTTTTAGTTCTGTAGTGAGGTCAGTTTTGCTAAATACTCCATAAGTACCAAATCCACTATTATTAGCTAATACATCAATCCTAATTGCTGCTTGTTGTAAGTCGTTGAATATTTCTTCTGGAGATGTTGATATAGATAAATCCTTAACTAAAGTTTTGACATAAATACTAAATTTTCTGATAAATTACTCAGCAATTACCGCAAGTTTTTCTTGATGTTTATCTACTAAAACTATATTGTAACTATGACGTAAAAAAATCTATGCGAATTGGTAGCTAATCCCATGTAATGAACCTGTAATAAGCGCAGTTTTTTGTTGATATTTATGATTAATATTCATTGGATACAATGGCTGATTTAACTTGAATAAAGCGTAAAATTTATTACTTATATGAACCTTATTTAGGTTGACCTTTAGTAACCTGTGGAGCATTCAAGTTAACCATATTAGTCTCCCATCCAAAAATCTGTATTTCTTTATTCACTAATATGAACCTGATGAGGTTTTTCTATCTAATACAGATTTTTTAAGTTTTAAGTAAGTAGTTAGGTCTAATTAACTACACAATATCATTGCAACTCTAGCAAAATGGAATGAAGAAACTGCAAGGTTTAGGATTGCTGAGACCTCATACCTATTGATATCGAATCCGTTTGAACAACCACACTAAAAACAAGTTACAAATCCTTTGGCTATAGGGGATTGAAACTATGTGACTTTAACCAGATTCGATATGAAATACTACTTGGTTAAGAACCTGGAAACTTTCAGTTGGTTTGGGGAATGCTTAAAAGTTAAAGGGTAAAGGTTTTTCTTCCTCCTCTTCCCTTTCTTTAAGAGACAAGTATTGATACCTATTGTTGCCTTGAAACTATCTTACTGATAAATAAATCAACCTAGGAATAATTCCCAAGTCAAATGATAACTTTATGGTGGGTTATACGGTTGTAACTCACCTCATACTGTGGAGGGGTAAAACTCACCATTCCTGAATACGTTTTTGCAGTTATGATCTAAAACAGTGAAAACTGTAAGTGAATTTACGAAAACTTAGCTGGAAAAAGGCTTATGAGTTTAAATCTTCGTCTTCTCTTCCTTTTACTGGGTGCTAGTGCAGGTGCTTTTATTTCAGATAGCAATGCTACCGCCGAAACATCTTCCCCGACAACACCAGCTATTCAATTACCCCCTTTAACTTAAGCCTACGAAGCACTAGAACCGCATATCGATGCTAGAACAATGCAGTTTCGTCACGATAAACACCATGCGGCCTATGTCAACAACTTAAATAAGGTATTAGACAAATACTCAAAACTGAAAAATAAATCTGTAGAAGCACTGCTGCAAAATCTTTATCAGGTGCCGGTATATATTAGAACTACAGTCATAAATAATGGTGGTGGTCATATTAACCACTCGATGTTTTGGAAAAAAATTACACCTAATGGTGGTAGTGAACCTAGGGGAGAAATAGGAACTGCAATTAAAGATAATTTTGGCAGTTTTGGAGATCTTCAAAAATAGTTTAATGAAGGTGGTGCTGGTCATTTTGGTAGCCCTTGGGTTTGGTTAGTTCCCAGCAAAACTGGTAAGCTGAAAGTCACAACCACAGCAAATCAATATAGTTCCATTATGAATGGCAAATACCCAATTTCCGCTAATGATGTTTGGGAACATACCTATTATTTAATATATCAAAACCCCCGACCTGATTATTTAGAAGCTTGGTGGAATGTAGTTAATTGGGATGAAATTAGTCAACAGTTTGCAAATGGAAGTGAATTAGGATAATTTCTTTTTAGTCATTAGACTGTCTAAACCATTCTAAAATTGCTTCAGCCAGTCCGATCGCTAACTCTTTTTATTCTTGGGGATTAACTATCCACTCAAATTCTTCAGGATGTGTCATGAAATCCAATTTCAACACTACTGATAGTGAAATTTCTGGACGAGTCAGTACTAAGTTATTTCAATACACACCTTGACATTTACGTCCTAATTTATTAACTAGCACCTCGCTTTTGTGAGTCGGTTCGCAGTGATTTAGAAACAATTAAATTTGCATCCTTGGCCAAAAATCCAGTGGCACCAGCAGCACCAGTTTCCTTCCCACCGTCTCCTGGATTAACTAAAATTTTAATACCAGAATAATGGCTTGTATATTTCTCGTCTAGGAGATTACAGATCAGTCAGATACAGAATCTAAATTGAAACCTAGACAGCAAGAGAGTTTTACTCCTGACTCCTGACTCCTGCTGTATCTTTTGCTAGTCGGCAACTTGCATTAAACTTTGTAAGGGTTCTACTGCGCCTAACACTTGCGACTGTCTATCAAGAAAGACTAAAAGAAAAAATCCTACTAACCTACCCAATTGATTGAAAGTTTTTAACTTTAACCGAATTGTATTGAACAATAAAATAGTCTAGCGCATTTTTAAACAGTATTCTCAAAACTCATCTAAAGTGGCTTTTGCCTCGGTACACCGACAGCACGAGGAAAATTAAAAGATGTATTTTTCACCTTTCGCAAATATAAATAATGACGAATACTGTTAGTTAAAGGAGTTGTAAATTCCTCAATTAATTCAACTCTTCCACCTAACTGCTTAACTGCATTTTCTAAAGTTTGGTTTTCCTCCTCTGTCCAACTTCCCCGATAAATTACAACTAAACCACCTTTTTTCACCAAAGGTAAGCTATATTCAGCACAAGTAGAAGCTCTACCAACAGCACGAATAACAGCTAAATCATAATTTTCTCTATGGTCATTTTCATGTCCTATTTCTTCGACTCTCCCGACAAGAGTTTTAGCATTTGTGAGAGAGAGATTACTTAAAATAGTGTCAAGAAAATTTATTTTTTTACGAGTAGAATCTAATAAGGTTACGTGACAACTGAGAAAAATAATAGAAATTGGTAGACCAGGAAATCCTGCACCTGTACCAATATCAATGACAGATGCATTTTGATTCAAAAAAGGAATAAATTGCTGTTTTGGTGCAATTCCCTTTAAAGAATCCCAAAGATGTTTTTCCCAAAATTCTTCAGCTTCAGTAATCCGAGTTAAATTAAGTTGATGATTTCCTTCCAAAATTAACTCATACAACTGCTGAAATTGTTGTTGTTGTTTATTTGTAGGTTGCCAATTAAAAGTTTGTTGCCATATTTCTGCCATTTCCGGCAAACTAGCTACAGGTAAAGATTCTAAATTCATTTGTACTTAGTCAATTGTTTCCGTGTAAGGATTCAGAATACAGAATGTCAAAGAGATTTTCAAGCCTCTAACCTGCTATAGTAATTATTACTACACATAGTAATAATTACTATGTATATACAAACCTACTCTTCTGACTCCTTTAGGATAGTGGATTAAATAACCTGTAACCCTAGTTTAGGGGTGTAATTCTATTGGGGTAAGAATTCATCAAAAAGAATCTTCAGATTTGATTTGAAAGAATCTTCAGATTTGATTTGAAGTTAAGAGCCACTTTTCGGCCGGTTTGATAGGTATTATAGAGAATGGTCCTGAAGAGTTTGAGTCGAGTTCGGGTGGTTACCGTTGCCATGAGGACTTTTAGAGTCTGGACACTCTCAAAAATCAGCCCCTGACA
>ERZ1034419.97-NODE-97-length-17640-cov-51.170088_pt1 | contig 17640 bp, 29 predicted proteins | sample MGYA00520531_ERZ1034419 | MGnify/ENA primary metagenome ERZ1034419 (study PRJEB33736, sample SAMEA104288485) | Azolla nilotica | place: Sudan | collected 1982 | study: EMG produced TPA metagenomics assembly of the PRJEB19522 data set (Is there foul play in the leaf... | reverse complement strand
CTAGTTCTCCATCTACCCTTCTGGTTTATAGATATTATTGGCACTCTTACACCTTTATTTAATCCACTTTCCTTACTGATGCAGGACGGCGTCCTGTAGCAGCAATGAATCTAGCATTAACACACAATAAACGGAAATCTTTTCCCCGGATACTTTTCTCCACGATAATTCGCGTTGGTTGTTCTTCAGGAATCGCCATCAACGCTCTATTATAAGCCTATGTTAACTCTCTAACATTATGCACATCAGGTGTAACACCAATTCCTTTATGACCCACCACAGGCTTAACAAGAACGGGGTAGCCAATAACTCTCGCTACCTCCACAGCTTCTTGTTCAGAAAACACAATTTCACCCTCTGGAATAGGGAAACTCAAATTGTGTAAAAATCCTTTACAGTCATCCTTGCGAGTGGTAAATTCGGAATCTATATGACTATCACCATCAAAAGTAGTTGCGACTCCCCGCACCAATTTTCTACCAAAACCATATTGCATCAATTGCTCTTCCCATAAATAGAAAGCGGGAATACCTTGGTTATAAGCTGTTCGCAATAAACCGTAAACCGTTGGTCCACCATAAGCAGATAAACGAAATCTATTTTGCAGTTTGATCAACCCTTCTTCAAACAGGAAATCCTCACTTTTAGTAATAGTTTCCCACCAATCCCAAACAAAATAAACTACTGCTCTACTTGTCAGTTCATGTAGTGCTTTGATGCTGATTTTTACATAATCCTGATCAGGCTTGATACTCCAGTGATTGATGTGCAAACCCATGTCTAATTTTCCGACTTCGGAGACAACACGAGCAAACAAATCAGCATAGGAATTATATGTTTGCTTGTCTCAGTGAGAATATTGTTTACTAATGTCATCAAGATATTCGTCAATCTTTAACGGTTCTGCATATCCAGTCAAAGCAAAATCAAAAACTAAAGCACCTCTATCTAAATAAGGATTTGGACCAATGTAATATTTTAAGTTAAAAATATTGAAGACATCAGTTTTTCTGGCATTCATGAGGATGACATCATTGCTTTGTTATTGAATGATTGATAATAAATCCTTCTATAAACACCCTAAAACTTGGATTCTGACTTATTTCTGTTCTACTTATGGGTTGATATTAGTTATATACAATAATAATTCCAACTATCTCAGGACATAATTCCTACTACATTACAGCAGAATTCAAGAGTCAGGAGTAAATAATAAAGAGCCTTTATTTCTCTTTCATCTCCCTCATCCCCCCTGTTCCCTGTTATATGCAATAGACTTGTCCACAAAAGATAAAAAGCTTACTGTGAAAGCTTTACACGAACTATAACTGGGATGAAACACTAATTATGGCTGAACGCAAAAATGAGGGTTTGGGGATGAAAATATCAAAATTATTAAAAGTTCCGAGAAATATAGCTTTCTAAAAGAAATAATCTAAAGGCTGATAACTCAAATATCATGACTTAGTATAAATAAATAATTTAGATCTAACCTAACTAATCGACATACTGCCATTATCACCTGATAATAACGATGTCGAGCTAAACGAGATCTATCACTAGCTACTCCAAACGTTTTGACTCTACATATGAGATGTTCAACACCAATTTTTCTTGATGATATTTTCTTATTTTCTTCTTTTTCAATCTCTGAGAGTTCAGCTTTTTTAGGCTTATTATAAGGTGTGGTAATAAATTCTTCTCCTATATAAGCTTTGTGTCCCAACAATATTTGTTTAGCATCTAGGTTTTAGCTATTATTTATAAATAGTGTAATATCGCTTATATTACCTAATTGTCAAATAGAAATACCAACTATATCTTCACCTCCTGGGAATACTATAAATTTATTTTTCAGAGTGTGTATTTTCTTCTTGCTTGAATAATATTTTTTCTGCTCTTGATAGTCACCTGGTCTTTCCATAGCTTGTTCGGCACTATCTATTATTAATTTATAATCACTTATTAATTTATAATCACTCATTCCTTTGCATTATTATTAATAATTTTGCTTATCTTTTTTTGCTTCTTCTATTTGGGAGACAGGTGAAATTTCCCTCAGAATTTCTACCCAATAATTAAATTTGTTATTTGCTTTTGTCCTCGATACATCAAACAATAATCCTACAATTTCAAATGTTGGCTTCTGTCTCAGGTCTACTAGGCATAGACATACTCGCTCCTTTGGGGTCATTTCTGCTTTACATCCTCCTCCAGACGCTATTAAGCTAATTTTTCTTTTTTCAATTTCTGCTTGTTTCTCTAGATGCCTTTTTTCTGCTAATGCTACTAATGTCATAAAGTCTTCATACTTAATCCCAATTAATCTTTTTGATTCCTAGGGGTATAATTCTATTCTTCCTAGGGGACTTGTCATTATTGATATACACAGTTATATTTTTTCTGTTTATTTTCCCACAAAATTTCTTTTAAAGAAAGGTCTACTACAAATGCACGTATATCTTTGATATTCTACTATTCCGATTGGCCTGTCCACTAACCCTGTCCACCAACTCCGCTACTTTTTGTGTTTCCATTTTTATTGGTTCGCCAAACAATTCCCCCTGACCAAACCATCCACACACTTGCGGTCCCAGTATCTCAAATCTATCTACTCCACCAAACTCCTTTCTCGTTTTTCCCCTATGGCCTGCTTGTCCTCCTGGTTTCCGTTTTGGTGTCTGGTTTTCTTCTGGTTTCTCTTGTTGTTTGTTCTCGGTTTTTTTGAGGATGTCTCCCGACGGTGGTTTCCATAATCTGATGCTGTCTAAATCTCTACTGACTTTGAGTTTCTCTATTTCTTCTTCCAGTTCTACTACTCTATTTGTTAGCTTCTCTATACTTTTCCCCTGCTAAATAGTGATTTCTACCAGTTGCTCTGTTGCCAACTGCTTCAATATCTCTCTGTCTAGTTTTAGTGGCAGGTTCTTTTCCATAACTGCTTGCTATATTCTGCCTCACCTATCACACTGGTCAATACCCCACCACCTCAATCCTTACTCCGAAATTAATTTTAAAAGTTGGTGTTGCTAATTAAAAAAAATCTTGTGGGGTAGGCATCTTGCCCACCGTATTTGTGTAAGTAGGTAGACACAAATAAACATAACTATGTAACAAAACGTAAATTACCTGAAACCCTTGGGATTGATTGATTCCGCTTTGCTGCATTCGTCATGACATAGTTATAAATTTTTCCACCCACCTACTGAAATGAAATTAGGGTTTACGCAAAGGGACTGGAAAAATGAACCGCGTATCCCTAAGGGGAAAGCTCGACTAACGCGTAGGATCCCGAAAGGATAGCACACGAAAGAGAGAGGGTTTCAGAAAGTTCTTGCGTAAGTCCTGTAAATGTCCAACAGCTTATTCTCATTCGGCAACTTTGAGAGATTAGCTTTGTCTAGCGACAAACTTTTCTAACAAGAATTGTTTGAGGTGAGGTTGCTCTAAATTAATACCTACTGCATTTGCTTTCTGGACGATTTCTTCATAAGTCAAACCAGCTTTAATTGCATCAGCAATCAAGGCTATTCCTCCGGCTCTTGCACCACCAGCACAGTGAATTAAAATTGGCTGAGGTAAATTATCAATTTCTAGAATTGCCTCTCTTGTTAACTGTTGATTTGCTTCTTTAGGATTTAATGGAACATTAACATATTCTAGTCCCACAGCTTCTGCTTGTTTTTGTTCATCATTGAGAAAATCTTTCTCGTCCGGGGAACGTAAATTCAAAACTGATTTAAACCCTTGAGATGCTAATTCTTTTAATTCTTCAGAAGAAATTTGCCCAGCAACACTGAAATCATCACTAACTTTTTTTACGTGAGTCATTTTTTCTATCCTCTTTACATGAAACAAAATTAATACATAGAAGCCATGGGAATGCTAGTTGAAGGGGACATAACAGCAGATTTCGAGTTACTAAAAACTAGAATTATGCAGAGTGCGCTTATAAAGCTGCTATTAAAGTACGATAAATCTATCGAATAGCAGTAGTTTGAGTGTAAATGTAGGTTATCACATAAATATACAGGAAATCAAGTCTTTAGGAATACAAAAAATAGGGCGATTGCTTCTCCTGTTTTTTGATTCGATAAATAATCGCTTATCTTGTAGGTTTAGTTAGTCTCTCACTTTCGGCAATGGCAAGGTTTGACGCACGGCAATTTGCCCTATATAATTGTATTTAAGAGTTCATCTAAAACTAATTGATATGAATATTGGACCTAATCCAAAACCGATAGTGAGACTTGAAGCTAGTATCAGTTCAGAAACTAAAGCTCTGTTGTAGAAAGCAGCCGATCTAGAAGGACCCATCCTAAGTGACTTTGTGATTGCCAATGTTCAATCAGAGGCTTTGCGAGTCATCGAAGACACTAAACTCTCAAGCTAAGTATTGAAGATATTGAAGATGCTGAAGCTTTTGTTGATGCTCTAATCAATCCTCCCAAGCCGAATGATGCCCTGAAGGCTGCTGCACTACTATATAAGCAAGTCATGTCAGTGTAATGGTTCTTAAGATCGAGCCTCTAGATAGTCGTAGGGATATCCGCACTGAATTTTGCTCTGGGCAAGATAGTTTAGATAATTATCTATGTAAACAAGTATCTCAGGATATCAAAAAAAGAGTTTCAACTGTGTTTGTTTTGATTGATGAACCTGATTCTCGTATTTTAGCTTACTACACGCTCTCTGCATATACTGTTGATATTACAGTTCTGGATGAGGCTTTTGCAAAACGATTGCCTCGTTATCCTTATCTGCCAGCTATGCTGTTAGGTTGCCTTCCCCTTGATAATAGACAAAAAGGGCAGGGATTTGGTGAGCTAATGTTGTTGCGCTGAAAAGGGCGATCAATGCCTCTACACAGGTTGCTTCTTTACCTGTGATAGCCGAACCTTTAGATGAGCAGGTTGTAAATTTCTATATAAAGTAAGGCTTTCAGCAATTTAAGCAAAGTCTGATGAAAGTCTATATTCCTATGCAATCAGTTGAAGAGCTTGTTCAAAATTTGCGCATCTAGTCTTCCTAGTGTTACCAGTCAATTAGCTGCTAGGTTAGTGATCGCCAATCCTATAGCTTGAGTTAAGGAACACAACTCAACACATTGTCATGATTTCTTTTACTTCACACCAGCAATAACCTAGCCAATATCTTCAGGAGTTGGACCAGTGGCTAAAATTGCCCGAGTCAACAATTCAATTGAAGCTGAATTACTTATTAAATTTCTACGAAGTATCTATGGTGAAAAATTTGATTCCCCAGAGTTTTATCGGAAAAATGACAAGCAATCATCAGAGGAGTTAACTGCTTACGTCAGTAATCAGATAAGCAGGTATTGATTAGCACAGAAGATTCTGTTAAATGGGAGTTGTAGGTCTAAAATATTAGACAGTTTGAAGATGGATAAAAGAGGTAAAAATGGAATTACAGAAATTATGCCAACTTCCAGCTATCCATTGACAACGAAGATTTAACATAATTTCCGCATTTTCTTTTAACCAAAATTTACTGTTTCCTTTCATTCTTAAATTGACAACTTGGCGGATTAAACTTTCGATAGCTCTACTACCAATAGGTAATTTACGGGCTAAAACTTCAGCATAATTCAAACGTTCTTCCCGATAGGCACGTAAAAGATAATTTCCTTATTGAACTAGAGTTTTAGAATGCTCTCCTACTGCTGAAGAAATAAATTCATCCATATTAATACAGCTTCTCTAATCTTTTCTCCATGGGTCTTAAAAGTTTGTCTATTCCATTCGGGAATGTTATTACTTTCTAAAGGTTTCGTAACTTGCTATTGAAAATCTTTCAAACATTTGGTCGAATCAAGAATTGAATATATGTTTTTTGTTATTAATGTTAGGTGTTCCCTGTCTTTTCTTTAGAAATCCTACCTTTTTTTTGACCACAATACCAGTCTGTCTCAACTTCTCTCATCTGATAGATTTGTTTAAGTGATTTTATTTAATCTATATGTATACGATGTTTTAATCGTACGGTAAATGATTTTTATCGATGCCTGTTTTGGGTTTAGCGATCACACACTTTTTGCTCCACCTCACAAAATCGCGTTGCTCCCACCAGTTCAGTTATGCTCAAGCAATTGACTGCCACCATTCAACAGCTTTTAACCAGGAGTCAGGAGGGAGAATTAGAAGGAGGTAAGAATAGTATCGAATCTGGGAAAGTGATTGGCTATGGATTAACGGCACGCTATGCTATCAGCAGGCCCTAATTAAACTTGAGAGTGTCAATATATTCCATAGCTCTGGTTTTGATTTAATCTTTAACTTAAGTAGGATAAAAACATTTGTCAGGTGGATTTTTATGTCCTTATACCCTCAGATTAAGAAATTTTTTCTTGGTAAATCCTTACCAACTAGCGCCCATAGTGAAGAGCGATTGAGTAATGCTGCTGCTTTAGCGGTTCTTTCTTCTGATGCTCTTTCCTCCGTTGCATATGCCACTGAGGAGATTTTGCTGGTTTTAGTAGCAGCAGGGACCGGTGCGCTTAGTTTGTCTCTACCGATCGCTATAGCAATTATTTTCCTACTGGGAATAGTTGTGCTGTCTTATCGTCAAACCATTCGCGCTTATCCTCAAGGTGGTGGTTCTTACATTGTCGCTAGAGAAAATCTGGGTCTGTATCCAGGTTTAGTGGCTGGTGGTTCGTTGATGATCGACTATATTTTGACTGTAACTGTCAGTATATCTGCGGGTACAGCAGCTTTGATATCAGCGATTCCTGTATTGCAATCTCATGCAGTTCTTCTGTGTTTGATTTTCATCTTTTTGTTAATGCTGGCAAATCTCAGGGGTGTGAAGGAATCAGGTCAAATCTTCATGATTCCTACTTATGCCTTTATTGGTAGTATTTTCTTGTTGATTGGCATTGGTTTGTTTAAAAAAAGCACTGGGCAAGTTATTACAGAATATCCGTCTCTTCCTGTTACTGAAGGATTGAGTTTGTTTTTCATTTTACGAGCCTTTTCTGCTGGATGTACAGCACTGACGGGAGTAGAAGCAATTTCTGATGGGGTGTTAGCTTTTAAACCTCCAGAATGGAAAAATGCTCGCCTAACTTTGTTATATTTGGGAGTAATTTTGGGACTGATGTTTGTGGGTATCAGTTACTTAGCAAACACTTATCATATTGTTCCCGAAGAGGGACAAACGGTGGTTTCTCTGTTGGGTAGAGTAATTTTAGGGACTGGGCCATTTTACTATTTTGTGCAAATTGTGACTTTGTTGGTTTTGCTGTTAGCTGCTAATACCAGCTATGGAGATTTCCCTAGGCTTTGTTACTTTTTGGCACGAGATGGATTTTTACCACGCCAGTTGTCTCTATTGGGTGATCGCTTGGTTTACTCTAATGGTATTGTTCTCCTCAGTGTCTGTGCGGGGATTTTAGTAATTATCTTTAAAGGACAAGTTAACGCAGTTATTCCTCTCTATGCAGTTGGTGTATTTACTTCCTTTACCCTTTCCCAAGCAGGAATGGTACGCCACTGGTTTAATGAACAAACTGGGAGTTGGCGTGCAAGTGCGCTGATGAATGGGTTGGGGGCGATCGCCACCTTTGTGGTATTGTTGGTAATTATTTATACTAAATTTTTACTAGGTGCTTGGTTAGTAGTAGTAGCAATTCCTTTGGTAGTAAGTCTTTTCGTAGTTATTCATAGTCACTACCGATATGTCGCTCAACGTCTCAGTATTCAGGGGATAGCACCACGAAGTTACATCCCTAGACCGAAACCTGAATTTATCACTCATCCTGCTGTCGTTGTAATCGGACAACTGAACAGAGGAACAGTAGAAGCTTTAGATTATGCACGCACAATTGCGGACGAAATTGTAGCCGTTCACGTAGATATGGGTACAACAGACCGAGAAAAACTGCAAAAAAAATGGCGATATCTCGAATCAGATATTCCTTTGGAAATTATTGGCTCTCCTTATCGTTCTGTAATTGAACCAATTGTTAATTTTGTTAGCCAATTTGAGGAGCATCATCCAGATGTTTTCACAACTATCATCATTCCAGCTTTTGTAACACGCAATTGGTGGGATGGGATTCTACATAACCAAACGACTTTATTTTTAAAGAATGCTTTAAAAGCTAAGAAAAGTCGAGTTATAACCACTGTCAGATATTATTTGTAAAGTCAGTTGTAGGGGTTTAGATTTTATAAATCCTTACTCTCCGTTGGTAAGTATTCAGCTAATGCCTAACGGCAGGCTACGCGAACAGCCATTAGCAGTAAGCTTTTTCAGGCTAAAGCCAAAAATACCTATTTGATAATTAACAAATTTCTCAAATATTCTGACTCCTGAATCCTGATTCCTGAATTCTTACCTCAGTTGTTACTTATTAGATAAATCACAGAAATCTAATTTGCCTAATTATTTGAGGAGTGTCTTATGTTCAAGTTAATTTCAGTAGCATTAATTGCTACTGCTTTATTGTTAACACCAACTAATAATTCTCCTGTCACATTAGCTGAAACCTGTGCTTCTCATTGTGGTGCGCGTCCACTAAAGTTTAAACCTGGGCAATATATTCGTGTGCAGATTGTAAACCGTACACCTATGAGTATTGAAACTGGAGGAATTACCAGAAATGCGCCGTATTTCTGTAGAACCAGGAAAGAAATATATTTTAGATCAACAAACCGGTACAGAAGCAAATTTGTCTCTCCTGTTTTGGGATGATACAGGCAGGTCTTTACAAGCTAATGTTTCTAAACCTAATTTTGGTACACTGCATTTAGAACTGCGAGCTAGTAATAAATTTCCAGGCGCTCGCTCTCTTTATATTCTCAATAACGGTCGGATAAATGTGTTTTAAGACGTTGCTTATAGCTTGCGTGGCGTAGCCATACAATATTAGGTATTGTAGTATTCTAGGGTGTGTTACAATGGATTTTGTAACGCATGAACCCCCTGATGATGGTGCATTATGTTATCGCTTTATTGCATTCATGACTGTAGGGCTTTACACACCCTACCTATCTTTATGGCTACGCCACACAAACTATCAGAAATCAAACTGGACACCTATATAAAAGATAAAATTTAGTTAACACTAGCAGTGAAGAGAATACAGGCATATTAATTTAATATAATATTATTATACACATCTATATATGGATATAGATATTGTATTCGATTTATCATAGCGTTCTTACTCTTTTTTCTTCTTGTTAGCCAGCAACCAACCTATGCTGACTATCCCATGAGAGGGAATTTCACCTCTAATGGCTGCGAAGCTTACACCAGCAGCATAAGCCTGTATCACTTCCAGAACAGATTTACTCAGCCTTCGGTTTGAATATTAAAGACCGAGATTATGTATCTGTTAAAGTCGAAGGGCGTAATAAATGGGTTAATAAAAACTGTGGTCAATTGAGTTTAGTCAGTGCAGACATCACTAATAGTGCAACCAGCAATAACACTAATACTAGCAATCAACCTGTACCTGCTCCAGGTTGTCTAACTAACGGAGATTATGTATCTGTTAAAGTCAAAGGGCGTAATAAATGGGTTAATAAAAACTGTGGTCAATTGAGTTTAGTCAGTGCAGACATCACTAATAGTGCAACCAGCAATAACACTAATACAGCAATAAAACTAATACTAGCAATCAACCTGTACCTGCTCCAGGTTGTCTAACTAACGGTTATGCTGAGAAATATTTATTGGCACTCTCTTGGTAGTCAGCTTTTTGTGAAACCCATCCAACCAAGAAAGAATGTATTGATCAAACTGAAAATAGCTATGATGCGAATAATTTACCTTACACTGTTTATGGCCTGATAAATTTTCCTACTGCTGTGTCCCATCTGATGATATCAACAAAGACGAAACAGGAAATTGGAAAGCTTTGCCTATAGTAGATATTGATCCAGAGACAAACAGTGAATTAACTAAAATCATGCCCGGTTTAAAATCTAATCTTGAGCATCATGAATGGACTAAACATGGAACTTTTAACGGCAGAGATGCAGGTGGTTATTATGATATAGCCATTGATCTAGTTAAAGACGTTAATGCTTCAGATATGAGAGATTTATTTGCTCAAAACATTGGTGAAACAATTACTTTATTTGAAGCTAAAAAAGCATTTTAAAGAACCTTTGGTACTGGAACGGCTACCACTCTTAACCTCAAATTTAGCAACAACCTTGCCACAGAAATTCGCATTAAAATCAAGCGTCCTCTTCCTAGACAACAATTAGCAGATTTGTTGATTCCCAGTCGTGGAATTTCTTGTGATCAGGTAGTAGTTGATGCTGTTGGTGTAGGTCGTGTGAGCGAATTGTAGAACAATATTGCTAAACTAATTAGGTGGGTAAGACCCACCTAACCGATTACTCAATTTACTCAATTAACAATTTTGTGTACTTTGTGTCAATCTCTAAGGCAAATTAATACTTGTACAAAAATCATTTGTCAATTCAGCTACTGCTTGTCTGGCACTAACATGACTACCTTTATAAGCTGGATACCGTTCTGAAACAGATATTGGTGTACCGACAGTAATCTGCACTTTTTGCTTACCCAATTGGGGACGTTTTAAAGGATTATTACCTTTAATTTCATTGACCAAATCCCATAATATTAAGGTAGTTTCAGCAAATCTTTCTACGGTTGGTTTTTCACGGATGTAAATACCGGAAACAGCCACGAAACTTTCTACGAACCTCATGTGCCACATCCGAAAATATGCTTCTTCCGCATTCGGCAATGCGATCACCTAAACTTTTTCTAGTTGGTGATAATGATTTAAGATCCTTAATATCTTCTCTAAATATGTAATTCTAATCGGCTTGTTCTACTCGTCTACATTTATCATCTCAATTTCCTCTAGATGCTAAATAAAAGTATTATTCTGCAATGAATAAAGCTACACTCATTACAGCTTGTAACCAATAATTGAAGGAAGGCTGCATATCTATCTTTAATTTCTCCGTTGATAATCTTTTTATCAGCCAATATTTGATAATACAATTTGGTGTAAGACTGCTCCATTAACGATAATAAATATTCTGATAAAGTCAAATTATGGGGATCAATAACTTCAGAAGAGGTTGCACTATTATCGGAGGTAACAGACAAAATACTAGCCGTTTCTAATTCACCTGACAAATTAGCCAAAGCAGCCGAAGGTTCATTAATATAACTATATTTCAGTCCCACGGGGACAATGAAATCCTCTTCATTCCTACCTGCTTTTTGCAAATCTTCTGCACACCAAAAACCCATTTGTGCAATACCAGGTTCTAATGGACTGACAATTCAATTTCTGATAAACCATTAGTGGCACCTGAAGGTGTAGCAGCCATTGGAAATTTGCCACTAATATACAAATCTAGTGCTGAACGTAATTCCATCCAGTCAGCCTTACCCAGCTGGATAGGAGTTCCACCTAAATTAGAAGCAATCCAACCAATATGTTGACCAGCCCATAGAAGAATACCCCGGTCATAAATAAAATGAACATGAATTAGATTATTTAGGTCTATTTTTTGCTCCTGTGCTACCTTTAGTAGCAGTTGGGAAAACAAATAACCTAAACACAGGGTACTAGCGCTTTGAGGATGTCGGAAAGCTAAAATCAAGCCGAATCTTACCTTTAAAACTTCAACATTATCTGCTTCAATTCGACTGATAGGAGTTTTCCGTCTGATCCAGTTTGGTAAAAAAAGATGTACAAATCTTAATAGTAAGGGGTTAGATGCTGGAGGGATAAATTCTAGTGGTGGTTCTGCTTGGTACATTAAATCTGACAAGATACTTTTCTCCTTAATTGACTATAAGATAGTTGAGATTTAAGGATGAGAATATTTATGAGTTTCTTTTAAGATAAGTAGGTGGGCGGAAAAATTTATAACTATCTCATGGCGAATGCAGCAAAGCGGAATCAATCAATCCCAAGGGTTTCAAGTAATTTACATTTTGTTACTTAGTTATGTTTATTTATGTCTACCTACTTACCCTAGCGATCACAAACAAGAGACATCCGGGTAGCAGACTATAAGCGATCGCACAGGACAAAATTGCGGGAAACTGAGAACAGATATGTAAAAGAAGGAGAACTGTATGGCCTGGACAAAAATTCTCGCAGAAAATGCACTGGCCTCCGGTGCGCGACAAGTAGTGAAAGTAGGTAACAAAAATATTTTGGTGGTAAACCACGAAAATCAGCTTTATGCCGTGGAAAATAACTGCCCTCACCTAAAATTGCCCCTAAAAGCTGGGAAAATCCAAGATGGAGCAATTGTTTGTTCTTTCCACCGCAGTGCTTTTGACCTAAATACTGGAGAAGTAAAAACCTGGTGTCCTTGGCCACCTGGAGTGGGTAAACTCCTGTCAATGGTTTCCCAAGAAAAAACCCTACCAGTATTCCCTGTGCGCGTGGAAGACGGCAATATTTTGATTGACGTACCAGAAGCATAAATACTGTTACTGATATCTTGCACCTTTTCGACAAAGGTACGGTGGGCATTGCCCACCTTCAGTAAATCATAAACTTATCTGTTGAAGCTGGGTGTTAGGATACAAATAACATTCAGCACTCGACAGTCAGCACCAAAACCGCCTTGGTTATAGCTTTTTTACTCTTCCTTGGTACATAGAGCAATCTGCAATATGGTCTAAATAAATCTACAAAGTGTTACATAAAATTTACCAAACATTTTCTGTAGTTATTTTTAGACGATCATAAAAGAGAAATAGAAATTCCATTGATTAATTCACTCCAACCCCAAATACTTGATTAGCTATTAGTAAATGGAGGTGAAAGATAATGACATATAATCTTATCATCCCAAATAGTAACGCCTACCTACTCATTAAAGTCGGCGTACTAATTTTAGCAATTTTACTATGGTTTGTAGTCACAGCTGCACCAGTGATTTAAGCACCCACCATCATTCCATATCCTGAGCAGATAACTTTCCTTGACTGAAGCTTATTCTATTATAGGATGGACAAAGTGTTACAAAGTTTGGGGCTATTATGGCTCGCTATACCTGTTCGTTTATCGTTTCTGTACCCATCGACCATCTGCAAGCATTATTGATAGAACTACTACAGGATTGTGGTTTAGATGTTCAATACTACACAGCAGACTACATTATGGCTCGTGAAATTCCGGGTAACGTATCTTTCTCTCAATTAGTTACAGTGGAGGTGTTAGTAGATAAATCCAGTGCTAGTGAAACGGAAACTCGAATGAGTATTGTGATTAAGAATGAAACACTCCCACTTCAATTAAACAATCACTGCCGACAAGTATTTGATTTTGTTAGGCAAACGATTGAACAGAGCCGACATTGGCATCTAATTGAAAGTATTTCAGGTTAACACTCCTCAGTTTCAAAGACACGGGGATTCAGGGAGGGAATTATAGATTTTGGAATTATAAAATAAACAAATCAAGTTGCTTGATACCAAAAAATCAGAACGTCTGGTGCTTATAAACCGCAACTACACAAACAAAAAGCGTAGCGGTTTCCCAAAAGTAAATCCACTTACATGGGTTGGGAATCGTTGATTTTTAATAAGTCCACATAGGTGGACTTTGTTTTTGTAGTAGTGAATATAAAATATGGCTTATGCTACCTATATTACAGAATTTTCAACTCTGTCACCCGCTATATCTTTGTAAGAATTCAGGAGTCAGGAGTCAGAATATTTGAGAAATTTGTTAATTATCAAGTTAATTATCAAATAGGTATTTTTGGCGTTAGTCTAAAAAAGGCTGACTGCTGTTCGCGTAGCCTGCCGTTAGGCATTAGCTGAATGCTTACATATCTTCTCAGACATCCTCTAAGATTTATCGTTAAATAAACCCAACAAAGGGCCAAGAATTGCCCCAAAAATAAAACCACCTGCATGAGCCCAGTAAGCAATACCACCACCTTCCATACCTATATTAATAGGTGCTTCTAAACTAGCAATTCCGTAAAAAGCTTGTTGGAGAAACCAAAATCCTAAAAAGAAATATGCGGGTACGCGGAAAGTAGGAAAGAAAATCCCCAAAGGAAGTACAGTGAGAATTTCAGCTTTGGGAAACCGGAGAATGTATGCCCCCATCACACCCGCTATTGCTCCGCTTGCACCTAAAGAAGGAAGATTGGAATATTGAGCAAAATACCATTGGGTTAATGATGCTAAAACACCGCAAGATAAATAGAAAACTAGATATTTAAAATGACCTAATTTATCTTCTACATTATTACCGAAAACCCAGAGAAACAACATATTACCAGCTAAGTGCAGAAAACCACCGTGAAGAAATTGGGCTGTAATTAAAGTTGCCCATTCTGGAATGGGCTGATATATAGGAATACCTGCAAAGCTTAAAGAAAGTTCTCTGGGGACTACAGCAGCTAGATGTAAAAACCCATTTAATGCTTGAGGAGGAAGACTCGCTTCATAGAGAAAAGCGAGGATATTGGCAATAATTAGCCCATAAGTTACATAAGGCGTAATTTCTGTAGGATTTTTGTCTTTCAGGGGAACCACTGGATTTTTCCTAGTTTTTAAGCAACTATATTTAAAATAACGGATTTTTTAAGTAATTGCTTCTATCAAGTGGATGGCAACACTGAAGAGTGATAAATTAAGTAAACTAAAAAGATGTTATAAAAGTCGTTGAGACTCAACTCTCAAAAAAGAATATGCTGAACCTCGATTTATTAAAAAAGTTGAAAATCAATTTTTTAAGCATTTTATGTTTAGTCATGTACAGGACTTACGCAACTGGCATATCATTACTGTGGGTCATACCTATAAATTGGATAGTACTAACAGATTTTCCAGATATGACGGACCTTACAAGAGACTTGAATGTGACACTTGCCTAAGTCCTAATGTATATCTAGTTATCAAAAATTTTAGTAGATTTTCCTATTTTAACATTCCCACCTTTAAACTAAGACTATAAGCGCAACTCCCCATAATTGGAGGTATAGCTATGGTAAACCAACTCATTCGGCAAACCACACCAGACATCATCTACCGTGACTGCGACGGACAACCTATGGCAGATAATACTCAACAATTTCGCCGGATTGTCACTATTAAAGAAAATTTAGAAATCTTATTTGCATCACGGGATGATTTTGTTATCGGTGGAAATCTTTTATGGTATCCCGTTGAAGGAAGTGTGAAAACTCGTCAAGCACCTGATGTGATGGTTGTTTTTGGCAGACCAAAAGGCGATAGAGATTCTTATACGGAATGGCAAGAAAATAATATTTCTCCACAGGTAGTATTTGAAATACTTTCACCTAGAAACCGAACTCAAGAGATGATTAATAAATCACTATTTTATCAACGTTATGGAGTAGATGAATATTACGTTTATGACCCAGATACATTAGAATTCTCTGGTTTTTCGCGTTCTCAAGATTCTTTTGCAGCTATTGAAGAAATCAATGCTTGGGTAAGTCTACGCTTGCGTATACGGCATGGTAGGAAGTTTATCACATCTGTGGAACTTTATCAACCTGGTGGACAAGAATATCAACGTCCTGAACAAGAACATCAGGAAGAAGAAACAGCACTTTTGCAATTAGAACAGGAAGGAAAGCAGGATCAAGAATTATTACCAAAATTGCAAGCTCAGGGAATTGATGTAGAAAACTCATGAAGTTTTAGTGAACAAACTCACATGAGTGGTACTGATAATCACCCTGATCGTCTATTGTGCGGTGGTTCTTGGTCTTACCGTTCAGTCTATTACCGTTCAGCATATCGCGTCAATTATCAGGCTGTTAGTAGAGATTTTAATCACGGTTTTCATGTTGCTTGTTATGCTAAATTGAGTCAGTAATTTTTGATTATTTGTTAAGGGAATAAGAGACTATCCCCATCATGTAGAGATACTTCTGAAAGACTGGTATGATATCTTGCAATTCGCTGAAGGTTGCTTAAAAGTTAAGGTTGATTTTCAACATTGCAAATTTCTAGGACATATTGGAGTTACCTTTTTAGGGGGAATAGTTCGCTTATTTGAATCCCGTGGTGGTCATGTGACTTTTGACTGGAATTCACTTGTCGATGAAAAAATTCGTATGAATTTGGCTCAGAATGGATTCCTGTATGAATTTGGCTATGACAGGAAACCTTGGGATGGTAATTCAGTACCTTATCGAAGAGATATCCAACATGACCCCATAGCTATAGCTGATTACTTGGGAGATAAATGGCTTGGCAAAGGTTGGGTTAATATCAGTCCTGGATTACAGAATGCGATCGCAGGGAAAGTAGTTGAGACATATTTCAACGCCTTTGAACATAGCCATTCTCCAATCTGGGTGATTAGTTGTGGACAACGTTGTCCTGAGTCACGTACTCTTCAGTTAACGGTAGTTGATTTTGGTATTGGTATCCCTAATAGTGTTCGTACCTTACCCGAAAATGTAGGAATCACGGCTAGTAAGGCTCTAAATTGGGCATTTGAGCCGGTAAATAGCACCAAGTAGCAAGATGTCCGACAGGGTGAAGGTTTACACATACTACAAGAATTTGTCAAAAAAAATCATGGAAACCTGATGATTTTCAGTAATGGCAGCTATGTCAACATATGGGATAATGGACTTGAACATCAAAACATTCGTACTAATTTATCGTGAACGCTAGTTAATATAGCCTTTCGATGTGATGAAAGATACTACTGTTTAGCTTCTGAAGTTCTTAAACTCAAGAAGCTGAAACTCTAGAGAGAAGGAGACAAGGAGACCATGTATAAAGTTGACGATATACTTGGTAAGTATGCTATCACTGCTGAGGGTGGACAAAAGTTATATGATCAGATTCATCCCTGTTTGCTGACTGGTGAATCGGTGAAGATAGATTTTAGAGGAGTTAAAGTTTTTGCATCTCCATTTATGAATTTTGCATTTGGTCAATTGTTAAAAGATATTCCAGCAGAAAGGTTGAATCAATTACTGGAATTGGTTTCTCTCAGTGATGATGGCTGGGATGTTATCAATCATGTGATGGCTAATGCTAAACGATATTATTCTGATGAAAAATATCCTACTGCTGTGGATACTGTAATTACAGATATGGCTGGAAGTATTTGATATATGGCGATTAATATCACAATTCAAGCTGATGTAATAGACATTAGAAATGATAATCCACAGAAAAGCGATATTTTCTTTATAGAAACTAACGTATGGTTTTAGCAAACTTACACCAACCCTGGATTTAATGCTAAACCTGATCAACTCAAAAAAATTAGAAATTACTCTAACTATATCTAGCTCTGTTAAATGAAGCTACCTTAACTTATGAAGCTACCTTAACTTATTCAGGACTAACTTTAGCTGAACTTGCTCATATTTTTGAGAAAACCGAATATAAGATTTATATCAAATCTAATGGATATTTACCAATCAAGGAATACCTTCATAACTATCCAGCAGAACGAGCTAATGTAGTTACTGAAGTTAAGTTAGCTTGGAAGCAGGTGAAAGGGATCGCAATTCCTATTGATCTAACAGTAGATCATGCTACTACTGATGCAGCCCTCAAGCGTTTTCAGACTCAAGCGGTTGATGCTAAGGAAAGTGGATTAAATAAGGTGTAAGAGTGCCAATAATATCTATACACCAG
>ERZ1034419.96-NODE-96-length-17883-cov-39.756675_pt1 | contig 17883 bp, 18 predicted proteins | sample MGYA00520531_ERZ1034419 | MGnify/ENA primary metagenome ERZ1034419 (study PRJEB33736, sample SAMEA104288485) | Azolla nilotica | place: Sudan | collected 1982 | study: EMG produced TPA metagenomics assembly of the PRJEB19522 data set (Is there foul play in the leaf... | reverse complement strand
GATTTCTACCAGTTGCTCTGTTGCCAACTGCTTCAACATCTCTCTGTCTAGTTTTGGTGACAGATTCTTTCCCATAACTGCTTGCTATATTCTGCCTCATCTATCAGACTTGTCAATACCCCACCACCTCAATCCTTACTCCGAAATTAACAGTCTCATCACAGAAATACGGTTTAGCAACATTCTGTTTTAACTCCTGGAAATATGTACATCCAGCTAAGTAGTAGTACCTAGAATATTACTGGATAATGTGACGATATTTGATCAGATTTGTTTCCTCTCTTCTCCAATTGAGTTTGTTAAACAAAACGCTGTGTAAACTCACACATTAAATCTACCCTACCTTTACGTAACATAGCTGGATCTAATTCTGTAGTATTACAAGTCATCAATACCACTAAACGCTGCTTGATCTGTACACCAGATTCATCAATTACACTTTGGTATAAAGTTCCATATAACAAAGCTAAAATATGTTCAGTTTTGTCGTTATATTGGGCTACTTTCGAAGCTCTATTTTGAGATAAGTTATCAGGTTCATTGATGATTATACAAATTTTTTCTAAGTAATTTGGAGGAACAAAATTAGTAGTGGCATTATGATCCAAAATGAAAATTACATAGCCTAAAGGTACTAAAGTTTCCTTGGCTACTGATTATGTCCATGCTGTTTTACCTGTTCCTGATTCTCCATGAACTACAACTGCTAATTGGTTTTGATTGAGAATGGTTTGTTGAACTGAATCAGTAAAATCTTGAATATTTCGAGGAAATGTCAGAATAGGAAACTGACTATGTACTTTACCTACACGACTTTGATATCCACTTAACATTATAGCTAAATCATAGGTAGCTTTATCAATTAAAGGTGCTAGATTTTGAGATATTAAAGTATATTGTCTCCGTCCCCGTTCATAAGGGTCAATTTCTAAGCAAATATCGTATTTAGACCAGTAAGCATAAACGGTATTAATAACATAGAGGTGTTCCCAATTAACAAACTTGTCTACTGGAAAATGGAAATCTCACTCTGAGTAATATTGGGTGATAATATCAGGGCGTTCCAATAAATGTATAACTCTTAAAACCGTAATTTCTTGCAATAAATTTAGAACATGATCAATGGGAATGCTGTTACGACTGACAAATTGTACAAGAGGAGTTTCTGTACTTAAAACGTCTTTGTACCGATAATCAGGTGTGAGTACTTCCGGTGTAATAAAATTCCAAAATTTTTGTAATTCACCACGAGTATAGTCATAAGCTAAATTTAATATATTTGCCCACCAAGCATACTCTTTTCTGGCTCAGGCATCAGCATAATAACTGAGTAGATTAATACTTTTTTGGGTTAACTCTTGGGTGTCATTAAATATTAATTATTGGAAATATTTCCAATCAAAATCACGGTTAAATGGTCGCCAAGTACTGGAGAGGAGTTTTTGTCGTTGTTCCGGCAATAATCAAAATCCATAGAATTCAGGAGTCAGGAGGAGGTAGTGCAGTCTTGGAGTTTCCCCAAGTAGAACAACTACTGTTCAGAAGGAAAACCCAGTTGTTACTTAATTTTTGTTAAATCATTAACTAAGTATGCTATACATTATATTACATGAAGTACAGGCATACAGCTACGTCAAGTATTATGCTTAAAATATTTCTGTTTGAGTAAGTATCATCTCACTGCTTTACAAACTAAGCATGTACGGTCGCAATTCAAGTAATATTTATTTACCTGCTTTCATTACTTATGAGAGTATCTGGCTATTAACTTAAGAGGTTTTATGGCGACTTTTAATTTGTAATCAGGAGCAGAGTAAAATACAGGTACTATATACATAATAGTCTATTTTCATACTGGATTCAATATTAAATTCAACTCATCTAATTTGAATTGTTACTTATAAATAGGTTAATAGTGATACTAAAGCAAATAACTACTATCTTTTTCTCTATAAAGTTATTGTGAACTTATGAGGGAAATGTTCTGTAATTTTGCATATAATCAAGGGGTATCTGCTAAAGCCATTCCGCTTGAGTTTTCCTTTCCTTTGTGTGTTGGTCAGGATTATCAACTGATCGGTAGCAAAACACAAGCTAATTCTGAATAGACATTCTTTTATGGCTTGCGGGATTATCGTCTGGTTTAACTATAAAGACGATAAAGCCTGATTTAATTTTCTGGAGAATAGATGTATTTGACACATACATTCATGAGTGATGAAAAAAAGCAAAGTTCTCAGCCCCCTTTGATTTTGGTAGTAGAAGATCATGATGATAGTCTACTATTGCTAAGTTATGCTCTGGAGTTATTAGGGTGTAGATGTATTTGTCAAAATGAAAGTTACACAACACTATTGGTAGCAGAGGAATATCAGCCAGACTTGATTTTGTTAGATATTTTGTTACCTGGATTCAATGGTTTAGATATTGTCCGAGCTTTAAAAAGAGAACCGCTTACCTGTAATATTCCGGTAGTTGCAGTTACAGTTTTAGCTGGTAGGGAAGAGAAAGAACGTATCCTCAGAGCAGGTTTTAACGACTATATTAGTAAACCTTATATGCTTGAGGATTTAGAAGAGATGATTTGGCGTTTGCTTGATGACAAATTTGAAACGTATTCTGCGCTTGAAATATGTCATGAAAGTTAGAAATAACTGAAACTAATTTTCTTTTAGTAGTCTAATTGTGAATACGCTACCTTTACCTAATTCTGAGAAAAGTTCGATTTTGCCAGCGTGCGCTTCTACAATTCGTTGTGATAGATGCAGTCCTAAGCCACTACCGGATCTCTTATTTCTACCTTGACGAAATCGCTCAAAAATTGTTGCTTGATCTTCAGGTAAAATTCCATAACCTGTATCTGCAACTTCAATGACAACTTCAATTGGCTCAGTGTTAGTAGGTAAGGTTTCAAAAATGCGAATTTCGATACCTCCTGTATCTGTAAACTTAATGGCATTACCGATTAGGTTATTCAGCACACGGCGCATTTCTAGTTTATCAGCGATAATAACTCCAGGATTTTTGCCTAGTTGGTTTAATTTATGAGTATCTAATTTGAGGGTCAAATTTTTCTCGATAGCGAGGGGGGCTAGTTCACTGATGACTTCTTGAGCTATTTCCTTTAAGTCACAGTTGTCCAAATTTAATGTTTTTTTACCTGCCTCGAAGCGATAGACTTCTAGTAGAGTATTGACCATTTGCATTAAATTTTGGTTGCTGCGAATCATTACAGCGATCGCTTGTTTCATTTCCGGCGAAATTTTGCAAAAAGTCTCCTGTTGAAACAAAGCTAACATTCGATCAGCTGCTACTAAGGGTGTGCGTAAATCATGGGTAAGACGAGATACAAAGTCTTCTCGCTGACGGGTCATTTTTTGCTGTTCGTCAATACTGTGCTTCAGTCGCAAGAGAGATCGCACTCTAGCCAACAATTCATCTGTATCAAATGGTTTGCGGATGAAATCATCAGCACCAGCATCTAATCCTTCCACCACACTAGATTCATGAAAAGCGGTAATCAACAAAATCGGAACATAGTTGAGGTCAGGACAATTACGAATTCTGCGTGTTACTTCATACCCATCCATTCCTGGCATCATCACATCCAGTAAAATCAGATCCGGTGGAGATTGTGCCACTTTTTGTAAAGCAGTTGCACCATCTGATACTAAATCAATTTTATAACCCTCACTTTCTAAAAGGGTTCGCACTAAAATTAGATTATCTCTAGTATCATCAACGGCGAGAATTCGGTCAATTTTATCACTTTTGACAATAGACATAATTTATCCAGTTTTTGTTAAGTTACCTAACTTAATCCATCTTTATCTGCTGCTTAAGATGAGGATATCCCATTGAAGCTTTATTGAATTGAGATGGTAGTTGAGGTGGGTTGTGATGAGAATAATAAATTCCTTCTTCATTACCTAAATTTAAATTATAACCATCTCCTCCATGATTGGATATTAATCTTATTTGCCGTGGCAATTCAATTTTAAATATTGAACCCACTCCTAATTTACTTTCTAAAAGTATTTTTCCTCCCATCATTTGTACCAATGAATCAGTAATAGCTAAACCAAGTCCCGTTCCAGGGTATTTCCGGCTAATGCCTTGATCTACTTGTTGAAATGCTTCAAAAACATGTTTGAAATCTTTGGAAGAAATACCAATTCCTGTATCTCTAATAGTAATTGTTAATCTGTTTTGGGGAATTTCCTTTACTTCTACCCAAATCCCTCCAGATTCTGTAAACTTAACAGCATTAACCAGTAAATTAATTAAAATCTGGCGCACTCGTACTGAATCATTAAATATCAAAGTGTCTTGTAAATCTGTTTCCACCACCAAAGATAATTTTTTAGCCTCAGCCAAAGAGATTATTTCTGATACAGAATTGTTCACGATTTTTTCTAAATCCAAAACTTCTGGTTTTAGTTCTAATCTTCCAGATTCTAATTTGGAAAAATCCAAAACTTCATTCAGCAGCATCAGCAAATGCTTCCCATTATTGAGAATACGCTCTACCATATCCACTTGCTGATTGGTAAGTTGACCAAATTTCGGACGTAAGAGTATTTGTGAAAAACCAATGATGGCATTCATTGGGGTTCGCAATTCATGAGATATAGTCGCTAAAAATTTTGTTTTGAGCCGTGATGCTTCCAATAATCTCAAATTTTGCAACTGGATTTGTTCCCTTTGTATCTCTAATTCTTGGTTTTTACAAATCAGTTGTTCATGACTTTCTTTGAGTTGTTTATAGGCTAAATCTGCTTTAATTTCAGCCTGGAATAATTTAATCGCATTGCGTAAAATTCTGGTTAAATTTTCTGAAAATAACTGAGATTTTAGTAGATAGTCTGTAGCACCTATTTTCATTAACTCAACAGCAATTTTTTCCTCTCCTTGAGCAGTGAGAATGACTAAAGGAACTTTGATTTCGGAAGAACGCAGCTTGTGTATTAAAGTCAAGCTGTTTTGGTTTGGTAAGTTATAATCAAGAAAAACGCAGTCAAAGTTAGCATTTTGGAGGGCAGAGAATGCATCTTCACAGTCACTAACTTCACTCAGTTCCATATAAACACCTGCTTTCGTCAGGGCTAAACGGACTGCCATGCGATCTACTTCATCATCATCTACAACCAAAATTTTAAACGTCTCTTCCATCAGTTTTTGTTTTCGCTGTGCAGTATGGATCGATGTACAGCATTACTCTTTTTAAACCATTTAACTAGGATTCTGCTACTTAGAAATCTAGCTAATAGAAAATTGCTCATGTTTAATTAATAATTCTTGGTAAACAATTAGCAATTATTGCAGATGAAAACGATTCACTCCTAAATGAAACAGAGTCAATATAAAGTAAAATAAAATACTTTATCCATCTCAACACAATTGTAAATGAGTAGATGATTCACCGTCCTCAGCCATTAGTGAGAGTTGCACAGAAACATTGTGTATCATCAGCCTGAGCAATTTTACTCACTACAACAGTATTCAGTATTGATAAGTGAATTTTCACTCATTAAATATTAACCAGCTTTAAGTACATACCTTGAGTGTGTCACACAAGGACAAATCATTACTCATTAGTTTTAAACCCGCGTCCCCAATACTACTTGGTTAAGTACCGGGGATTAGTCGTTTGTTTGGGCAAGGGTTAAAGGGTAAAGGATAAAGGTTTTTTCTTTCCTTTTTCCTCCTTAACCGCTAAGAATTGACTCGCGTTCTCTTTACATAAGAAAGAAACATATATCAATGTTTCCTGTTACTTGTCACTTGTTAGCTGTTACCTGTATTTTCTGAGAGGATATAGCTCTAAGTTTACCTAATTCTAGTTCATCGTGTTAAGTTAGTACCTGGAGAAACCATCGCACTTTACTGCAAATTTTTGCATTATGTAATTATAAATTGATAGGTTGGTATCTTGTTGGTGAATTTCTGTATTCAGAATATAGTTTTTTGTTACGATCCAAATACCTACTTTACTTAATGGACAGGTTAACACAAAAGTTAAGGACTTCGCGAGGAAGGGGTAGTTGCTTAACTTAGCCTAAAATTTACTATTTCATCAATTACCATTTACAAGAATTTATTCATGAACTGATCTGTGATACATAGATAATTAGCAGATACATGATCAAACAGTTGTATAGTAGTCTGATTCGATTCATTTTATGCGCGGCTTTAGCATTTTACTTGACCCCTACGGATGTAGCTTTTTAACAGGGAATGATGTTTCATTCGTATCAATATTTCATTTTTTTGAAATAAATAGCCATATATCCCTAGCTAGATTTTTACTTCTACCTAACTTAAAATAAGTGAAATTTATTATTTCTCTCGGTGGATGCAACTCAATCAAAATATCATCTACCTTTGGTTTGGGGAAATTAGATCAAATAGTTACAAAAGGTTTTAAGTTTAAAGCAGCAGTTATATGTTAGATAGTTGGGTGTAACAATGAATGAAATCAGCATTCTTTTAATTGAAGATCATGACTTAACCCGCATGGGATTAAGGGCTGCCTTACAGTCAAACAGCGCCTTAAAAGTAATTGGTGAAGCCGCTAATGCTACTCAAGGTCTAAAACTTTTGGAAACTACCAAGCCTAATGTGGCTGTAGTTGATATTGGTTTACCAGATATGGATGGTATTGAACTTACCCGTAAGTTTAAGCGCCAACAAGCGGAAACTGGGCAATCAAATACAAAAATTCTGATTCTGACCATGAATCATACAGAAGATGCAGTTCTAGCAGCTTTTGCAGCGGGAGCAGATTCATACTATATGAAGGAGACAAGCATCAATAAATTAACTGAGGCGATACAGGCTACTTATGCGGGTAACTCTTGGATTGATCCAGCTATTGCGAATGTGGTATTAAGGAAGATGCGCTTGGGTATACCAGGAGAAAGTACAGCAGCTGATAAACCAAAAACCGTGAAAATCGAGGCGCTGGCTACCGAATATGAACAGGTTTTGGAAACCTATCCTTTGACTCAACGGGAATTAGAAATTTTAGAGTTAATTGTTGCTGGTTGCAGTAATGGACAAATTGCTGAAAAACTCTACATTACGGTGGGGACAGTGAAAACTCACGTTCGCAACATTTTAAATAAACTCTGTGCTGATGACCGTACTCAAGCTGCGGTTCGCGCGTTACGTTCTGGGTTAGTGGGTTGAGTTGATTTTCAACCTAATCTTGTTTGCAAACATTCAGCAATACGTTTGGCTGCACCTGGTTGACCCATACGCTGAACTCCATTTTCGGCAATTTCATTGAATAGGTCAGGATTTTTCAAGAGGGATTGTACTACTTGGGTAACTTTGATTGGTTGTTCTACTAAAATTAGAGATGATCCTAAAAGACGACTTTGGGCTTCAGCAAAGGCGGGATTATATTGAGGGCCTTTTCCGGGAATAGCGATTGCAGGTTTGCCTAAACCAATGAATTGTTCTGTCGCTGTACCTGCCATTGTGATCGCCAAATCTCCCAAATGCAAACAGTCACCATAAGCTTTCTGGGTGAGAATTACATAATTATTCTTTTGTTTAAACGTCAAATATTCAGGATCAGCAAGTTGAATGGGAGATTCTGGACATCTGTGCCAACCTTGAATTTGCAAAGTTTGAGATAAAATATCCCGATCTAAACCGGGAGTTATCGCACCTAAAAATACCATATCTCGCTCTTGCCAACCAGTAATCAAACCAGATACAGCAGTCATAATCATTTCCCAGTTAGCATAAGCCTCATTAGCACGAGAACCAGGAAGCAAAGTCACAATCAAAGGCCGAACAATCTCCTCTTGTTCAGTATAAGCATTATAAAACTTTGAATTTGTAAACATCGGTTCTAAACCGTCCATCATGGGATTACCCAAATCAAAAGCCCGAATCGGCCACTTCTTTAATATTTCCGTCGTCAGCGAATCCCTGGGAAACACCCCACGACAACGACGACGACTCATCAACCACCTCTCCCAAGGATGGTAAATAGAACCAGAAAAATTTTCCCAACGTACCGATTTTGATCTTCTGGTTAATAAACCATCCTCATCCCGCACATAATATTCAGATTTTGCCGTTCCCACAAACGCATAATTTGCACCACTCATAGCTGCAAACAACAGTGGCACAATATCCCCCACCGCTAAAATAGCTTTCTTATTTCCTAACTTAGTTTGACAATTAACCCAACAACGAATAGCCTGAATTTGCTTCCAGGTAAGTTGCACCAAACCACTCCGTACATCTCGCATCAATTGGCGACTATCCATGTAAATAAAGCCACCAGAAGGCATAGTTTGAACCGCACTAATACACGGTATATTCAACTGTTGGTAAGCACGTCCTTCACCCACTATTGGTAAGGCAAAGATATCCGGTGGCGAAGATAGCCGTTGCAGTTCCTCTAAAATGCGGACAGCAATTATATCCTCTCCATGACCATTACTCAAAACCAGTAACTGTAAACGAGAAGTACTTTCCAGAGGATTTGTAATTAAAGGTAATTGGGATAAATCAGTCATAGAATTTTATATTTCATTCATATTTTTGATAGAGAATAGCTGCGGCCTATTGCAATTTGTAATCATAGAGTCTGATAATAGGTATTGTTGATTACCAAATGAACCTGTATCTTCCCTGCTAAAAACAATCACTGGAGATAGATACTTATCTAAATTTTATTGATCGGCGAAACTGACCGCCTTTTTGATCAGAAACAAAAAATTACAATCAACAGTCTGTTCATCCACAGGTATAGGGAATTTATATTATTCCCAATGCTTGACCAGACTGCAACTAACTACCAGTTGATGAAGTTAATCAATATTAATTATGCGAGTTTATTCTGCGGCAGTTCTGACATTAGCTACCCTAGCTGCTAGTAATATCACTCACCAAGCAAATGCTCTACCCAATCAAACCACAAATCCAGAGGCTAAAACCGAAACAGCCACTGATGTGGTAGTAGTGCCGTTTATCGAAACCCAGCCCGCACAAATAGAAGTCGTAACCTCTCCAGAAACTACCTATGCTGTAGAATTTACTCAGCCCGTTATACCCAACAATATCAACAACATCAATAAAAACTTGATTACAGATAACGATTTAGTCGTTATAGCTACCAATGTGGAGATAGTTGGTGCCAATCCAGAATTAGAACAGGTAATTCGCAAAGTAATCAAAACTCAAACAGGTGCAGAAACCAGTCAAACCGAGCTACAAAAAGATGTAGCAGCAATTCTGGATACTGGTTTATTTGCTAGTGCTAATGTCAACATCATCAGTACATCTGGCGGTTTGAAGATAACCTATCAAGTTCAGCCTGTATTAGTACAAGCAATACAACTCTCTGGTGCAAAGATTCTAACCTATCAAGTAGCCTTAAAAAACTTTAAAAATCAAATTGGTAAAGATATTAGCCCCGCTGCACTCCAGCAAATAGTTCAAAAAATTAATCAGTGGTATACAGAAAATGGTTATACCCTAGCCAGGGTACTATCAATTCAACCAAACCGCCAAGGTATTCTCACAGTGAATGTAGCTGAAGGTTTAATAGGTGATGTCAAATTTAGGTTTGTCAATGAAGAGGGGCAAAAAGTTGATAATAACGGTAATCCCATTAAAGTCCGCACTAAAAAAGATTGCCTCAGACAGCAACTCAAGTTAAAGCCTGGTAAAGTCTTTCAAGATAAATTAGTCCAGGATGATGTCCAAACTTTATATAAATTAGGTTTATTTAAAACTGTCAATGTCGCCTTTGAAGAAGATGCAACAAAGGTTGATTTGATCTATGAACTCCAAGAAGTTGGAGCGCGTTCAGTTAACTTAGGTGGCGGTTACAATGCTGATGATGGTATATCTGTGGTCTTCAGCTACAAAGACCAAAATGTTAGCGGCCTTAATGATACTTTAGCTGCCAATGTGGAAATTAATCGCCAAGAGGTACTATTTAATAGTAATTTTAATAGTCCCTATCGAGAAACAAACCCCAACCGCTTAGGCTACAACTTTAAAACCTTCCGTAGACGACAAATTTCCCATACATTTGACGATACCATCACTCTGGCAAATGGTGAAAAAGTGCGAGAAGGAAAAATTGGCGGTAGTGTAAGTGTTCAACAACAAGTAGATGGCTGGGATGCTTCTGTAGGTCTTAATTACACTCGTGTTACAATACGCGATCACAAAGGTAATATTACCCGCAGAGATGCCAACAATAACCAATTATCCTTTAGTGATACTGGAACAGACGACCTAACTGCTGTATCCTTCACAGCCACTAAGGATGAACGGGACAACCCAGTTAAACCCACTCAAGGTTCTCTCCTGACTTTCAGCACCGAACAATCTATTCCCGTTGGTCACGGTCAAATTACCATGAATCGTCTCCGGGGTAATTATAGCCAGTTCATAACGGTTAAATTATTTAATAGCAAACAGCCACAAATATTTGCTTTAAATCTGCAAGCTGGTACTGTAGTTGGTGATTTACCACCTTATGAAACCTTTAACTTGGGTGGTTCTAATTCGATAAATATTTGCTTTAAATCTGCAAGCTGGTACTGTAGTTGGTGATTTACCACCTTATGAAACCTTTAACTTGGGTGGTTCTAATTCGATACGCGGTTATGATGCAGGACAGGTGGCAAGTGGTCGCAGTTATATTTTAGCCTCCGCTGAATATCGCTTTCCCATCTTCCCCATTGCTGGAGGTGTGATATTTGCCGACTTTGCTTCCGATTTAGGATCTGGTGATACTGTCATTGGAAATCCTGCGGGTGAGCAAAATAAGCCTGGTAGTGGTTTTGGTTATGGTGCAGGAGTCCGTGTTGACTCACCTTTAGGCTTAATTCGAGCTGATTATGGAATTAATAACCAAGGAAATAGCCGAGTACATATTGGTATAGGTCAACGATTCTAATAGTTATCAGTTATCTGTCAACGCTGTTCACTGTCACCTGTCACTTGTCTCCTGCTATATGATTAATAAGACAAAACCGTTGAACGGAGTGTCAACCGCCCAGTAAGGATTTAAGTTTCCCTATGTTAACAGGCAAAATTTTACAGAGTGGAAAATATACTCTTATCGAAGAGATAGGCAGGGGTGGATTTGGGATTACGTTCAAAGCAAAACATCATTACTTGAGTCAAGAAGTAGTGATGAAGACTATAAATGAACGACTGCGACAAAATCCTGATTTTTCCAAGTTTGAACGTCAATTTCAAGATGAAGCCAGAAGATTAGCCACTTGTGTCTATCCCAATATTGTTCGGGTAAGTGATTTTTTTGTGGAGAATGGACTACCCTACATGGTGATGGAATATATTCCTGGGAAAACTTTAGGTGAAGCGTTCGTGTTACCGGGAATACCATTACCAGAAGAAACAGCAGTTCATTATATCCGCCAAATTGGGGCAGCATTACAGGTAGTACATAATAATGGTTTGCTGCACCGAGATATCAAACCTGATAATATCATCCTCCGCCAAGGAACTCAGGAAGTAGTGCTAATTGATTTTGGCATTGCCAGGGAATTTAACAGCGGTGTGAAACAAACTCACACCGGTTTAGTTAGTGAAGGTTATGCACCTATTGAACAATATTTGACCCAAGCACGACGCACCACAGCGACTGATGTTTATGGTTTAGCAGCAACTTTATATGCACTGTTAACAGGACAAGTTCCTATTCCATCATTATTGCGCGATCGCCAACCAATGCCTTCTCCCCGTGAACTGCAACCCCATCTCAGTGCATCTATTAATCAAGCAGTGATGCGAGGTATGGCTGTAGAGTCCCGTTTTCGTCCGACTACAGTAGCAGAGTGGCTAGAATTACTACCAGGCAATGGATTTGAGATCACACCATCATTACTAACTCAACCAGCACCAACCATTGATTTATCTACCCAAGAGTCAGAAAATAGCTTGAAACAAACTGTTCCCAACACCATATTATCTCCAGTGGAGACAGTTACAACTCCGCCCAGAAAATTACCACTGGCCAAGGTATTAGCAAGCATTGGTGTAGTCTTGGTTGCTAGTACAGTAGGGGTTAGCATGACTAGAATATTACCTAAGTCTCAGTTACAAGCCCCTAACCCCTTTTCAGAAGAATCCACTCCAGAATTTACCAGTACTCCAGAATCTGTAGTGGAGGGTACACATTCTCCTAAAAATCAAGCAAATCAAACTTCCTCTTCCCATAAGTCTGCTGCATCATTGTCCACTTCTGAACGACGCAGACGCAATCGTCGTATTGACCCAGAAGCAACTCCGACAAATGATAGTATTTCTCCAGAAAACTTTCCTCAACAATCTCAAGATAATTCTTCAGAATCTTTACCCCGTAAAACTAGGCACACCATATCCACACCTGTTGTTACTCCCACACCATCCTTAAGTGACAAACTCCGGGAAGTCAAATCATCTCCTCCTATTATCTCCACACCACCCTCAGAAAATATCCCACCCGCTTCCAGTCAGAATTCCGATTCACCCCAACCGACAAAACCAGATAATTCTGTAGTCATCCCAGAAGCATCACCACCTAAAAATTCTGTCGTCATACCTCCAACACCACCAAAGGAATCTAAGAGTACAGATTCTTCTGCTGTGGTTGTACCAACCCAAGACACAAAATCAAATTCGTCTACCGATAACCAATCTTCAAAAGAGGAGAAATCAGAGAATCAGAGTAATTAGGCTTTGCTGAAAAAGTTATTCGTAAAGAAGTAGGAGTTCAAGAGAAGTTAAGAAGTTGTAACAATATTTTTAATTTCCCAAAAGGGTTGACTCTTGAACTCTGCTGTAATTTTTTTTTTGATTCAACATCACAATTTCTCCCTTTTGATTAATTTCTAGCCAACTCTCAGGAAAATCATGACTGTTTAAATAACGTAATAATCCTACAGTCCGAAAGTCTTGATCAACTTGTGGAATACCTTGCCGATCTAAATGAATGGGGATAATTTTACCAGATACTAAATTACCTTCTGAGTTGATTTTGTCTTCTAAAATCATTGACTAACCATTTTGAGCATTGGTCGCTAAAGTTCGATATCCTAAAAAGTTTCCTAATGAATAAGCAATGACTTTTCCCTTGTAAAGTTCCATCGCTCTGGGAATATAATATCCATGTCCTAAAACTAAATCTGCTGCTGTATCAATCATGATTCGCGCAAATTTTAAGGAATTACCTCTGTTTTCACCATAGAGAAATTCTGTTTTATATGTTACGTGCAAACCACCAGTTCTTTCTGCTCCTATTTGCATGGGAAAAATGACCATTTTGGCGTTATGTTTCGCTTCTTCCTACCAGGGATTTGGCTGTTTCTAAGTTATGAACTGAATTGTATAATCCATAAGTTGTGAAGCCAATTATATCAATTGTTATTTGATTAGCTTCTAAATAGAGAATTTGATTTTCATGATCTAATTTTTTTATCCCCTTAGCCTCTAAGTTTTTTACTGTATGTGTAAACCCAACTGCACCAAAATCCATTGTGTGGTTTTTGGCTATGTTCAAGACATCAAAACCCACTTCGGCAAAGAATTTAGCATACGCAGGTGGTGAACGAAAAGCGAAAGTTTGTCCCTGACTGATATCTCTTGCAGTGTTAGGATAGTTAGTTAAGCTGTTTTCAACATTACCAAATAAAATATCTGATCATTGCAAGTAGGTTCTGACAGCCTCTGGTAATAGCTGACTGGGATTTTGTGGCAATCTATAGTTAGGAAAATTTGTACTAGCAATGATATCCCCAACGGCTTTTCTTGTGATTGTTTGTTATTCATCACCTAAACTGGGAACGGAATCGGGAGTAAATACAGGAATCTCTGTCGCAGCAGCATCTGATTGTTGTATTTTTCCAAATTTGATGGTTACTCCTAAACTAATACCCAAACAAAAGCAAACACTCAGAAAACTAAATGTAAATGATTAGCAGAAGTTTTGTATTAGACCTCTTGCAGAATTAATTTTAAGTTAAAATAAGGCGTTGTTTTTGTTTTAGCCAAAAGTTATAGTTACACGGTTATGTTTGAATTAGCGAGCGCAGAGAAAACCAAAAATACATAAGATCTAAAACTCTCTATCATACTAAAGGAACAATTTTGCAAGATGTCTATTGAGGTCTAGAGATATTCTTAATCCCCTCATAGATAGGGGAATAGATATAAAATCTTACTTCATTAGCTAGAAGTTCATAAATATTCAGGTTTATATGATCTGAACTAATCATTAATAGATTTTTTAGGTTCAAAACACCATTTATAGTGCTGTGCTTGAGGAGAAATAATTATGACTATGACAGGATTAGATATCTTTGATACTACTTTACAAAAAACAATTCCTTGGGTCAATGAGTTGGGAAAAGAATTAGGTTGGGAAAATAAACACCAAGTCTTTCAAGGATTGAGAGGAACGTTACACGCATTACGCGATCGCTTAACTGTAGAAGAAGCTGCTCATTTAGGAGCGCAGTTACCGATTTTATTAGGTGGATTTTACTACGAAAATTGGCGACCAGGGGCAAGACCGACTAAAGATAGAACCAAGGAAGAATTTTTGAACCATATCCGTCATGACTTCCGCAACATTGACGCTGATATTGATGCTGAATCCTTGGTACGTGCTGTCTTCAAAATTATCGCTCAACGGGTTTCTCAAGGAGAAATTGAAGATGTTATTCACATGATGCCACCAGCTTTGCGAGAACTTTGGCCGGAAACAGTTCGTAGTTAATTCGTAGAAATTCAGGAGTGAGGATGTTTGAGAAATCAGTTAATTATCAAATAGATATTTTTGGCGTTAGCTTGAAAAAGGTGACTACTGATGGCTGTTCGGGTAGCGTGGCGTTAGGCATTAGCTGAATGCTTACCTTAATTCTTTAAACGGAGAGGGGGGGATTCGAACCCCCGTTGAGTTTCCCCAAAACGCATTTCGAGTGCGTCACCATCAACCACTCGGACACCTCTCCAACTATATTATTCACAATATTCACTGAATGTAGTGAATACGGGAGATGTTATTTTAACCTTTTTACAATTATAGCACTTATATCAAACAAGCGATCGCTGTTGGCAAACTTGCTAGAAACTCGAAGATTTATTTTCTGTAACTTGGATGAAAGTTTCAAAGTCACCTGATGGTGTCCATTAAATAGCACCATCGCTGCCTGTAAAGAACAGTTTAGTTTTTCCTTTACTTAAAGCCGATAAAGTTTTGTTATCAAGATTATTTGCAGATGTGATACCTAGAGAACGATTAGTGATCGCCACGTGTGGTTTCAATGCTAAAACCAAATCCTGCAAAGATTCTGATGGACACCAAAGCACCTCTGGACTAGATAAACTCCCAGTTTTCATTAGTTCTTCTATTTGTTGAGACTTGACACTACCTATTAGTAACCAATTCTGACCAAAAATTTGCAACCGTAAAATTGGTAATTGGTCATTAATAAATTGAGCAGTAGTTGGACCATTATTTACAGTTTGACCGAGTGATAAAGGTTGGTACCTTGGCGCTTTCGCAATTTCTCTTGAATTGCTTGAGTTTCAATATTATTTTCTAACTGGGAGGCATACGCATAAAAATTACTGATAGGCAAACTTTCCAAAATTTCTAACCAGGCATCATTTTCGTTAGCTAAGAACTTACTAGAAACAGCCCAATAAATTTTATTTACACCCTGTTGTTGTAAAAAGGGTAAAATAGTAAAACCTCCTGTTCCTTCATAACCACTATTAATCAGAGTTACTTGCCCCTTATCTTGAATTACTAGAACAGGTTCTTTATCAGTGGCAAGTAATGTAATTCGCAATAAATCATTGGCAGAATACCAAACAGGAATTATAATTAAAACAATAGCAATTAAACCAGCAAACCACCATCTCCGCTGCCACCAACGCACCATAGAAGTAGATATAATTAACCCATAAATTAGCAGGATCTGCTCAGTAGATATACTACCCACTGCAACTGAACTGCCTGGAAGACTAGCAAAGAAATCTGCTAATTGAATTAACCAATGTGTTGGATAATATAAAAAGCTCGCTAAGGTGCTGCCTAAATCCGGCACAATTAAACTTACTAAACTGCTGATCATCCAACCGATATTAACAACAGAAATCAATACTATAGTGTAGTGATACTATTTAATAGTATACTGTAAACTGCGACCATACTAAAAATGTGTAACAGCAGAGGCAGATTCCAAATCGTGGCAGCTAGGGGAACAGAAATTAAAGAAGCTATCGCACGTGGTATCCAATCCAAATGTTGAGTGATCCGTCTAGCTGTAACAATTAATCCTAAAGTTGCCAAAAAACTCAATTTAAAACCTAAATCCCAAATCCAAAGAGGATTAAATAACAATAACAATGTAGCAGCCAACAACAAAGATCCCAGTTGTTGAACTTTCCTTTCCAAAGCCAAACCAACCAAAGCAGCAAAACCCATAATTACTGCTCTAAGTACAGCAGCTTGAAACCCCGCCAAAAACAAAAAAGTGATTAAACCCAAAGCACCCAGAATAATTTGAGTAGCCTTTTTTGCACGTTTAGTTAATTGTAAAATTACACCCAAAATTAGAGAAGTTTGAAATCCTGAGGCGGTTAAAGCATAAGCTAAACCCACCTTCAGAAATAAATCACGGATATCATAAGGCAAATCCACAGCCTTACTACCCAAAACCATCGCACTGACCAGCAGACCTTCAGGAACACCCAACCAACGAACTTGTGATCTTACAATTGTTTTCCTAAGCTGCCACCATCCCCATTTCTTCTCTTCATCAATAAAATTGATCTGTTTACCAATTAAACCAGCAAAAGTACCTTCCTGCTTTAGATACTTCTGAAAATCAAAAGCACCAGGGTTTGATGCCGCTTCTGGCTTATACAACATCCCAGTTATAGCAACTTCTTGACTAGGATATAAACCAATAGCTTGAAGTATAGGCACAGTCACATAAAGTTTACCCGTCACCCCCTTTGTTAAACTTACCGGTCCATTATCATTTTTAACCTCATCTAGCTGCGTTGCTTCCAGACAAAATTGACCCCTCTGACTGCGAGTTCAATGGGGAGTACTTGCCACTTCCCCACGCACAATTACCAATTGTTCTTGATGACTATTATCTTCACCAGAAACAAACTGACTAATATCTTTTTCTCCTGGTTGAGGTACCCGCAATTGAAAATACAGAGTTGCCAACAACCCCACCAAGCCAGCTATTAGCCATACTCTAGGATGAGGAGTAGTTAGCGGAACATTAGCCCCAGCCTTACCTTTGTTAATAGACTTTTCTCGTTTCTGAGCAAATTTACGCAAACCAATATAAATTGCACGAAATAGAACTGCGGCTAATATTCCTAGCATCAAAACCCATATACCACCCCAAGGAACCGCTGTAAATAGCAACCCTAAAATATAAGCAAGACAAATAATAACGCTACTACTCTCCACCATAAAACTTTAATATCCAAAGCACCCAGTCCCAGTTAATAAAATTCATATATAACCAAATTCATATATAAATAAATCCAGTTTGGTAAAAATAATTGTAGGTTGGGTTAAGCGACAGCACAACCCAATAAAATCGAAAAAAGTTAACCTTCATTCTGCCCTACTTATCCGCCCTGATAATACCAACTTTACAAAGATAAACTCAGGTTAGATCCTAAGACAGTATGAACCAACAAAATCAAAAGTGCTGTACTTTCTAAATAAGCATGAACTGCACGTAGTCCTGCTTTATCTTCAGAAAACCCACTTAGGATAGTGGATTAAATAACCTGTAACTCTAGTTTAGGGGTGTAATTCCATTGGGGCAAGAATTCATCAACAACAATCTTCAGATT
>ERZ1034419.95-NODE-95-length-17924-cov-38.159886_pt1 | contig 17924 bp, 17 predicted proteins | sample MGYA00520531_ERZ1034419 | MGnify/ENA primary metagenome ERZ1034419 (study PRJEB33736, sample SAMEA104288485) | Azolla nilotica | place: Sudan | collected 1982 | study: EMG produced TPA metagenomics assembly of the PRJEB19522 data set (Is there foul play in the leaf... | reverse complement strand
AAAAGTGGCTCTTGACTTCAAATCAAATCTGAAGATTGTTGTTGATGAATTCTTGTCCCAATGGAATTACACCCCTTAACCAGAGTTACAGGTTATTTAATCTACTATCCTAAGGAAGAAAGTTTGCACGTTGATAGTTGTGAAAAATTATCTCAAGAATTTACAGGGACTTTTATTCGGGCAAATAGCAGTAATCTTACTCAAGAAGTTGCGGAAGTTGCTGAAAAATATCATATTACTGAAATAGTGATTCCCGAAAGTCAATATTCTCGCTGGAAACTTCTTTTTAAGGATTCTCTAACTCAACAATTGGTGAGATTGCTCAAGAACATAGATTTGCACATTATTGCCACTGAAAAAAATCAGTGTTTAAGAATCAATAGTGGCAACTTTTGATGTTAATGTCAGTAACATTTGAGTTAAACTACCTGTTGAAATCACACTAAAATCTTTGTATATGCAACAAAATCGGGTTATAGGATTGATCAGTGGCACATCTGTAGATGGTATAGATGCTGTCTTAGTAGATATTATCGGTACAGATTTATATATAAAAGTTGAATTATTAGCAGGGGAAACTTACCCTTATCCGACGGAACTGCGATCGCGCATTTTAGCCATTTGTGCTGGTGAGGCGATATCAATGGCAGAATTAGCAGCACTAGACGATGCGATCGCCATTGTTCTTGCCCAAGCAGCCCAAAATATTCAAATCGGTCATCCACCAGCAACTTTAATTGGTTCCCACGGTCAAACCGTTTTTCATAGGCCAGCAGGTTGTTACGGCTCAGGAAATATTTTACCTACTCCCCAATCACTGGGTTACAGTCTACAACTTGGTCGAGGGGCGGTCATTGCTCACTTGACAGATATCACTACGGTCAGTAATTTCCGTTTAGCTGATATCGCTGCTGGTGGTCACGGAGCGCCACTAGTTCCTAGAGTAGATGCTTTTCTGCTCAGTCATCCCGAGGAAAGCAGATGTGTTCAAAATATAGGTGGTATTGGTAATGTTGCGTATTTACCACCCCGAAATGATGACTGGCTTTCCCAAATTCGCGGTTGGGATACTGGCCCTGGAAATAGTCTGTTGGATTTGGCAGTCCAGCATTTTACCAATGGGGCTAAAAGTTACGATGAAAACGGCAGTTGGGCTGCTAGTGGTACTCCTTGCCATACCTTGGTAGAAGAATGGCTGAATCAAGATTATTTCCATTTACCACCGCCTAAATCAACCGGGCGTGAGTTATTTGGTGTTAGTTATCTACATGATTGTTTACAAGATGCACAAACCTATCAACTTAGCCCCGGAGATGTGTTGGCAACAATTACAGAGCTAACAGCCGCTTCTATAGTCCACAGTTATCGTACTTATTTACGGAAAATGCCAGAACGGGTATTATTATGTGGGGGTGGTAGTCAGAATCTATACTTAAAACATCGGTTAGAATCATTATTGGGAGTAGTGCCAGTTTTAACTACAGATGAAGTCGGTTTGAGTGCGACGTTTAAAGAAGCGATCGCCTTCGCAGTCCTGGCCTACTGGCGACAGTTAGGTATTCCTGGCAATCTTCCTACTGCAACTGGAGCAAATCAAGAAATGCTGTTGGGAGAAGTGCATCAGGTGACAGGTAACAAGTGACAGTTGACAGGTAACAGGTGAAAGGTGAGAATTTTTTCTTACTTGGGAAATACTGAGATACTCAAATACTGAAATACCGAAATACTGATAGCGCAGCGTGTCTTTAGCCATACTCCTGACCTCCTAGTAATTATTGCTGTGTTTAAAAACTCAAAGGAATTTACAAGGTGGCTCATAGTTTTTTGTTAGAACCAGGACGCTGGATTATGCAAGGAAGTTGGCTGGAACGTGATAGTATGCCGATCAGCTTTAAAGGAATGACTTTGGTGGTTTGGAATCGTGATGACTGGTTTTCTATGGCAACAAGGTTGGTATTTCCTGGTAGCGATCGCTCGGAAATATCTTGTCAATATAAAGGCAGACTCCATGACAGCGATCGCCAATATACTTTTCTGTTGCAACACAATATCTTAGGGCAAATAGAAGGTGAAGGCTGGATTTGTCCAGATACTATTGTGCAGCGTTACTGGGTACTAGGCGATCGCGAACGTCGTAGCGGTTTTGAAACCTTACATCAGGTTTCTGACGATAACTACTACCTTACTAGCGGTATTTTAGCTGGTCATTTCTTAACTAGTACAATGGAAGCAAGTCTGGAGCGTCAATTAATATAGATAACTTAATAAGCTAGAAGATTAATTACTTAAGGGATAATTACTCCCATATTACCGTTTAGGTAATAAGTAAATATCTAGGGTTGTCTATTTTTCACATACCAGAATCGTGTTAATTGTTAATCACGTTAAATTAAATCAAAGGCAACAAATAAACTCATATACCAAGTATTGTTGAACATTGGAGTCGAATTTTTTATGTCAGACCCCAACACTGGTCGCCTACTCGGCAAACGCTACCAGCTTCAAGAATTAATTGGTACTGGAGCAATGGGACGGGTTTATCGTGCGAAGGATACTTTGTTGGCAGGTGTCCCTGTAGCCATTAAGTTTCTAGCTTTATCAATTCAAAACCAAAAAATGCGTTTACAACAACGTTTTGAGCAAGAAGCAAAAACCTGTGCCTTATTAGGTCAGAAAAGTATTCATATTGTCCGCGTCATGGACTATGGAGTAGATGAAAATAATACTCCATACTACGTAATGGAATACTTACAAGGACAAAACTTAAGTACTATTATCAGCAACCAAAATCTTTCTTTATCCAGATTCCTGAGCATGGCCAGGCAAATTTGTCTGGGTTTACAGTGCGCTCACAATGGTATCCTCCTAGATGGGGCAATCTACCCAATTATTCATCGTGATATTAAACCTAGCAATATGCTAGTGATTCAAGATGCCAGTTTTGGGGAATTGGTCAAGGTTTTAGATTTTGGAATTGCCAAGTTACTCATGTCTGATAGTGATCAGACCAAATTTTATTTGGGTACTCTGGCTTATTCTTCTCCTGAACAAATTGAGGGAAAAGAAATAGACAATCGCTCTGATATTTATAGCTTGGGTGTGATGATGTTTGAAATGCTCACAACCAAAATACCGCTTATACCATCCTCCCATTCATTTGGCGCATGGTATCAAACCCATAAATTTCAAAAACCAATGTCTATGGCTGAGGCTAATTACACATTGAAAATACCAAAGTCAGTAGAAGATATGGTCATGAGTTGTTTGGAAAAAAAGCCAAGTGATCGCCCCCAAACAATCGGTGAAATCATCAATGTCTTAGCAGTCGCAGAACAACAACATAAACTTCAGCAAAAGAATAATCCAAATATTCCTCCCAGCAATCAGAAATTAAAAATTAACCCCAAACCTGAAAAAAAGACAAAAGATGAACGACTGGTAATACCAGTCGTTCAAAAAACAGTTAAAACTGAACTGCGGGTATCTGCAATCAATGATGATATTACTCGTTTAACTTCTTGGCCATCCAATAAACCAATTGCGGATATTGTTTTTCCCCAACCCATTTATAACAGTGGCGACTTTTTACCAGCCTTGTGGGTGATGCTACCTCAACAGGAAATTCAAAAACGTTTAGTTTGTAATCGCTACAATCGATTTTTGTTTATTTCTGTTCCGCATCCAATGGTATTATGGATTACAGTTATCTACAACCGCGAACATGGAGCTAAATGGCTACCTTACTACCTTGATCTGAAAACCAATTCTGGTCAAGAAATTATTCGCCTATTGCAACATAAAGGTTATTATCGCTTGTTATTCTTTGAGCGAGAAACACCCACTCGCTGTAGCCATGTTCTGATTTCGACTATTCCTTCCATTCAGTGTCGACGACTACAAGACTGGATGGAAATTAGCAAAATTACAACCACATCCATGAATGCTCAAATTAGTAAAACTTTGTTAAAAGAGGAATATGAAAAGCTTAAACCGCAAATACTCGCTAAGCTGCAAACAATTCATACTGATTCATCAATATGAGAAGCTTAAACCGCAAATACTCGCTAAACTGTAAACAATTCATACTGATTCACCCTTTGACCTGTCAGGTTAGGTTACATGTTGTATAATATAGGTATTATTATGATCACTATTACAATACAGCGGAAAATTACAATACAGCGGAAATAAAAAACTAGTCCAAATCTCTGAAAAGATTACACCCTATTCATTTTTAGTTTTCAACTAGAGTGTTTACTCAGATAAAGTAAAGTTTTTTTTAAAAAAATATCTTTATGCTTGGAAATTATAGTTATATAAAAATAGTTATATAAAAAATGTAAAGCCTCAGAAAAATAGACATACCAATCTGGTATGATTTAAGTGCTGAAGTCAACCTATACTCCAAATATAGGCAGTCAAAAGTCCACAGTAGCAAGTCTAAGCAACAGATAAATTCCCAGTTACTAGACGGTGGATTGATTACCTGAATAAACCTTGTGGTTTTAGTAGGTGATTATTGGTGATAGAAGTTGACGCCCCAATATCCCCAGCTCTTTTCCTTCGTGGAACAAAGCAAGAGAAGGAGGTCGCCCACTGCAACAAAAGCAAAGCTACTCTATGCCATAGTGAAACCTGAATCCAATCCCCATTGATGCTTTAGAAGCTCCTTATAAGTGGCTTCGCGTACAACCATATGTTCATAGAGTTGGACTAAAAAGTCTTGTGCCTCTTCGTGGCTCATTTGCTGGACTTGGTTGGCAAATGAACGGATGCTAAATTGCTGTTCCAAGGAAAGCTCAATTGGTTGATTCATAGTTAAAACCGAGAAAACAACACTTATTAAAGAGGTATGTGTGACAGAAAAGCCAAAGCTGTAACGCCTGGGCTGATATTTCCCATAATCTGTACCTCCGTATTAAGAAAGATAACAATTGTTTTACAAAATGCCTAGTGTCTTTTGGCTAATCTTAATCATTCCAATCAGGGATTCTGCACTTAGATTATGTAAATTTAGCCTGTTTAGGTGAATTCAAAGGCTTAAAGATATTTAAATCAATTTACAAATAGGAAAAATGCTGATTTTGAACAAAATGCTGAGTATATTTACTCGATTTATTAATCGTCAGTGGTCAGTTGTCAGTTCTCAGTGGTAAAAGTGAGTTTTTTGAATGTTTAGTTGGTTTCTCTACCTACTTTGTTCCATGACCAATGACTAATGACCATTGATTAAATCAAAAATTTTCTTCTACAGCAACAAGTATTACGGTAATGTTATCGTGTCCACCTTCCTCTTTTGCGGCTTCTACTAGAGAGATGGCAATTTTATCTAGGTCTGGTGTATCTTGAAGGCATCTGGAAATTTTTGGATCAACGAGTTCTTCTGTGAGTCCATCAGTACACAAAAGGAAGCGATCACCTAATTTTACATCTAGTGATTGTAAATCAACATGGTGTAAGTCTTCACGTCCTAAGCAGCGTGATAGAACATGACGATAAGGATGGACTCTAGCTTCATCAGCAGTGATATCACCAATTTTGATAGCTCTGGCTATCCAGGTATGATCTTCTGTCATTTGTTGTAGTTGTGATTCTCGAAATCGATATAAACGGGAATCACCAATATGAGCGCATAAAGGCTGTTCTTGAGAACGGAAGACAACAACAACCGCCGTTGTACCCATGTCACCACGTTCGGGATGGTTTTCCTGATCCTGTAAAATTGCCTTGTTTGCAGACCACAAAGCCTGTTCTAGTAATTGTGTTGCTGATTGGGATGATTCCCAGTTTGCTAACAAATAAGCTGTGATTTCTTGGGTAGCAATGCGACTTGCCTCCTCACCTCCTGCATGACCACCCATACCATCAGCAACGATAAAAAATCGCCCTTCTTGGTCTATATAGAAAGCATCTTGATTATTAGAACGAATAAGTCCCGGATCGGTACAACCCGTGAAGTTAAGTTTCATAGATTTTCAAGCAACAATTAATACTTTTGATCATAACGGTCAAGGCGTAAAAGCAGACGAATCCACAGGAATGATACTGCTGCTGCAATTAAACCAGTGAAAACTGCTAACCACAAATAATCGCCAATTAGCAGAATTGTGGCTGCAATTGTAAAACCACTAATTATAAGAGCATAGCTCATTCCGAGTTGAATGTTAGTCTGTCTGCGTATTAGGCGTTCTGTTTCCACGGAACGAACTCGGAAACGAATATCTCCACGTTCGATTTTATCGAGTGTGTCTTCTAGTCTGCGTGGTAATCCTAAAGCAGTGCTACTAACTTGTACTGCTTGACGACTTAACTCATTCAAGAAACTATTCCCCTCTAAAGCATTGTTATCAGTCATAAGCTGCATTGCATAAGGTTGGGCGACTTCCATAAAATTAAATTCTGGATCTAGACCTTTACCTACTCCTTCTAAAGTAGAAAAAGCACGCATGACAAAGGTGAAAGTTGCTGGAAATCTAAAAGGTTGATTGTAAGCTATTTCGTACAGGTCTTCACTGATGGCGGCCACTGATTGGTTTTCAAACGGCTTATCCATGAAGTTATCCAGCATATACTGGACAGACCGACGTACAGGTCCCATGTCATCGACTGGTGTGATCGCACCCAAATCAATTAGAGACTGTACCACGCGATCACCATCTTTTTGAGCGATACCAAACAGCGTATCCATGAGTCCTTCGCGGACATTGGATTTAATTCGCCCCATCATCCCGAAATCGTAGAAAATCAAAGCTCCGTCGGGACTAACCGCGAGATTACCAGGGTGAGGATCAGCATGAAAGAAACCATTATTGAGTAATTGGTGTAAATATGCTTGTGCGCCATAACGAGCAATCGCCTTTCTATCTACACCTGCCGCTTCTAAAGCCTCATATTGGCTAACTTTAATACCGGGCATATATTCCAAGGTAATTACCCTAGAAGTAGCATAACGCCAATAAACTCGTGGTACTTTCACCCAATTGTAAGCACGAAAATTCCGACGAAAAGTATCAGCATTGCGGCCTTCATTCAGATAATCAATCTCTTCCCAAAGAATGCGACAACATTCTTCATATATACCCATCCAATCCCGTCCACGTCCCCATTTAGGATGATTTTGGAAATAACTAGCAATACCTTTGAGAATTTTTAAATCAATTTCAAACAGTTTTTTTAATCCTGGACGTTGTACCTTCACAACAACACACTCCCCAGAATGCAGCACAGCTTTATGAACTTGTCCCAAACTAGCAGCAGCCAAAGGAATAGGTTCAAAACTATGGAACAATTGGGGAACTTTTTTACCTAATTCTTCTTCAATAATCGTTTCTACCTGCTCATAGCTAAATGCTGGAACTCTATCTTGTAACTTAGATAGTTCTTCCACATATTCACTAGGGAAGATATCCGCACGAGTAGAAAACAATTGTCCCACCTTAATAAAAGTCGGACCCAAATCCAAAAAAGTATTTCTAATCCAAATAGCTTGAACTTTACGTCTTGTAGCCTGTTTAGGCTCTGTAATACCACCTGGATAACTCCAAGCTTTGTTATAGCGCCAAAGCTTAAACATTAAGGTCAAAACAAAAGACCAAATATCTACAAAGCGACGTTTGCTAGAATAATTTTCCCGATTCCAACGGTATGCTTTATCTGAATAACCTTGTTCCATATTTTCTTTATACCGCCGGTTTGTCACGGAGTCATCTGTAATAAAATCAGTAAAAATAGATTTGGGGAAGAGGTAAAGTGAGAAATCAATTCAAAATTCAAAATCACTTTTGCCTTTTGCTTTTTGCCTCTTGCCTCTTACTCCTATTTTGCCGTATTACGATACTTTTGTAATTCAGTTCGCAATAAAGCTATTTCTGCCCTTAATTCATCGATTTCTGTCTGTAAATCCACCGAATCACCACCCGATGAACTGTTACTGGTAGTTGTTCCAGTTTCCGCTGCTTTTGCGACACGGTTAGCTCGTACTATCACTTCTTCTGTGAACTGCCGTAGCTTTTCTCTAGCTTCAGCATCAAACTTGCCCAATTCACTCAAAGCATCAGTCAAGGCGACTTCTACACGCTCATTGATCACTTCTGCTACTGCTCTGCCTACAAAAAAGGCTTGTACAAGGGGATTACTCATAAATTTTTGTAAAGTTGCTCCGCAAAAAGATTATAACTTGCCTGGATGCCAGAATGCTTCCATCTAAGAGTTTGTTGAATTTATCGAATCCAGCTAGTGTATATACATTTCACGAAATGTATATATATCCTTATCCCTAACATTGATCCATCAAGCTACTAAATGTGTTGCATCCCCACAAAAAGTAGTATCTTAAAGAATGCTTATCTCAACCAGGCGTATTCTTAAAGTAAAATAAAACTACGATATCACTGTTATAGCCATCCCTGGAAATATGAGCAGCTACCCTGATTTCCAAGAACAAGGCTATCAAAAATCAAATAGGAGTCCTATAGAACATCCTGGTATTCCAAATTATTTACGACCATGCTGATCCTACTAATATCAGGTTGTGGAATTTGTGTAGGAACGGGAATAATAATAGGCTGTCTTAATCCCTTTATTTTGTTAGCACTTACTGGAACAGGTTTACCTGCACTTTCTATGCTGTTTTATTCACTCTAAAAAGACGCAAGTTAATTGCTAAATATCGTCAGTCTGAGGAATCTTGAATCAAGCCGTGAAAATGTCTGATATGGCTTACGCGACGCTACGCTATCAGACAATAAATGTTACAATCAACAAATAACTACTTGATGCCATATCAATTTTATGATCATTGCTCAAGAATTAGAATCTCAACACAACATCTCTCAGGATATAATTTCCCCCCAGGTGATTTATATAGTGACGAACCTCCAGTGGAAAAAGAACTGCATCTAGGGCAAATAATGTTCTTAATTAAACGTATAAAATGGTTGTGGAAAGATAGATATGATTTCTATCCTGCGGGAAACCTAACTATTTACTATAGTCCTAACAAAAAAAAGTCAGAACATTTCTAGGATTCAGATTTTTTTGTAGTCTTAGGAACTGAACGAAAAACTCGCAAAAGTTGGGTAGTTTGGGAAGAAGACGGTAAACATCCTAATTTCATTTTAGAAAATCTCTCATCAACTACAACTAATAAAGATAGAGAATTTAAAAAACAACTATATCAAGATACTTTCCTCACACCTGACTATTTTTGGTTCGATCCTTATACATTAGAATTTGTAGGTTTTCATTTAGTAGATGGAAAATACCACGCCATGGAACTAAATGAAAGATGACTTTTTGGAGTGAACAGCTAGGTTTATTTTTAGGAATTCATGAAGGATTATTGAGGTATTTCACACCAGAAGGAAAACTATTCCTGACACCTGAAGAAACTGCAGAACAAGAAATTAAAAGAGCAGAAAAGAAAACTAGAAAAGCAGAAAGACAAGCTAACGCAGAACAAGAAGCTAGAAAAGCCGAACGTCTAGCTGCAAAATTGCGGGAATTCAATATTGATCCTGATACAATTTAAAATGTAGGTTGGGTTAAAACAGTTTTCATTTATTTTTACCACACTCAAGTTTTCTCCATTTCTTGCTTATTTTGCATCTTTGCGCGAAATTAAAAATCGTTGTAAATTGATTTTTTTATACAAAAAATAAGGACACAGCATTGCTGTGTCCCTACAAATTGCCAATTTAACTAGACAACTTAAACTATTACTTCATCACCTCAGCCATCTTTTGTTTATCCAACTTGAGCATTAAAACCCCCAAAGGTGGTAAACACAAATCCAAGGAATAAGGACGATTATGTAAAGACCAATCATCAGTCCATTTACCGCCTAAGTTGCCCATATTGCTACCGCCATATTGACGTGCATCACTGTTGAATAACTCAGTATAAAATCCTTTTTCAGGTATACCAATGCGATAGTGAGAATGTGGTTGAGGTGTAAAATTACAAACCACAACTATAAACTCATCAGAATCCTTAGCATGTCGGACAAATGAAACTACACTGTGACGGTTATCGCTACAGTCAACCCACTCAAATCCTTCGCGTGCAAAATCTTGGGTGTACAAAGCAGGTTCAGAACGGTAAAGATGGTTGAGAGACTGGAAAAAGTCCTTTAACTGTTGGTGTGGTTCATATTGGAATAAATGCCATTCCAAATCGGCCCACACATTCCACTCACTCCACTGGCCAAACTCCATACTCATAAACATGGTTTTCTTGCCAGGGTGAGCAAACATATAGGCAAATAAAGCCCGCACGTTAGCTAACTTTTGCCATTTATCTCCGGGCATTTTGCCGATGATATTGCTCTTACCATGTACGACTTCATCATGGGACAGAGCCAGCATAAAGTTTTCGCTGTGGTTATACCACATACTGAAAGTAATATTATTTTGATGGAACTGGCGGAACCAAGGATCCATGCTGAAGTAGTCCAACATATCGTGCATCCAGCCCATATTCCACTTCAGGTTAAAGCCCAGACCACCTGTATACGTAGGCCAGGATACCATAGGCCACGAAGTGGACTCTTCAGCAATGGAAAGTACACCAGGAAAATAACTAAAGATGGTGTGATTTACTTGACGTAAGAAGTCCGCAGCTTCTAAATTTTCTCTACCACCATACTGGTTGGGCAACCATTCTCCTTCTTTACGGCAATAGTCGTTGTAAAGCATGGAAGCCACAGCATCCACACGAATCCCGTCAATGTGGTATTTATCAAACCAGAACAGGGCATTGGCTGCTAAGAAATTTCTAACTTCGTTACGGGAGTAGTTAAATACTAAAGTCCCCCATTCTTTATGTTCACCTTTGCGGGGGTCAGCGTGTTCGTATAGATGAGTACCATCAAAGAATGCTAAACCATGGCCATCTTTGGGGAAGTGACCGGGAACCCAATCTACCAGTACACCAATGCCGTTTTGGTGACATTGGTCAATAAAATACATGAAATCTTCAGGGCTACCAAATCGGGAAGTGGGAGCATAGTAACCAGTTACCTGATAACCCCAAGAACCATCAAACGGATGCTCGGCAATTGGCAGCAATTCTATATGGGTATATCCCAATTCTTTGACGTAAGGAATGAGTCTTTCTGCTAATTCCCGGTAAGTAAGAAAGCGTGCGCCAGGATTGAGTTCAGAAACGGGAACGACTGCTTGAGTTTCCCCATTAGGTAATTTAGCGGGCTCTGAACTGGCAGCGTGTAACCAAGAGCCTAAATGGACTTCGTAGACAGAAATTGGTTGGGTGAGGGGGTCTGTCTGCCGTCGGACTTCCATCCAGTTTTCATCCTTCCAAGTGTAGGAATTTAAGTCAGTGACAATAGATGCTGTTTTAGGACGTGGTTCTTGCTGAAAACCGTAGGGATCAGATTTTTCGTAAATATGTCCTTCAAAATTTTTGATTTCATATTTGTAATGCTCTCCCATACCGAGTTCGGGAATAAACAATTCCCAAACGCCTGTATGTCCTTTCCTCATTTGGTGTTTACGTCCATCCCATAGGTTAAAATCTCCCAGAACAGAAACGTTACGGGCGTTAGGAGCCCAAACAGCAAAATACACACCTTTGACACCATCTACTTCTGTTAAGTGCGCTCCTAATTTCTCGTAAATGCGGTGATGGTTGCCTTCTCCAAACAGATGTAAGTCAAAGTCGGTGAGATGGGGAGAACGGAAGGCGTAAGGGTCGTAAGTGACAAGCTCGTGTTCCCCTTCTTTAATCCGTAATTGGTAGTTGCTAAGTTCTGGTGTTTCAATTGTGCATTCAAAAAAGTGGGGATCATGCACTGTGTACATGGGGTATTCTTTTCTGTTTTCTGGAACTACTACCCATGCGGCACTGGCATTTGGTAGGTAGGCTCGCACAGCCCATACATTTTTCCCATTTTGTTCTATGAGATGTGAACCAAGTACTTCAAATGGATCGTGATGCTGATTCCAAACGATACGGTTAACTTGCTCAGAGGCGATCGCGCTGATGGACATGAAGCTACCTACGTAAAATAAGGTGATTAACTAAATCTAGTTTTTTATAACTATATATATTCTTTACATTTATTTGCATTTTTGTCGTCACGGTTATCCTACATCAGAATGTATCTGATTGGGGACTGGGAAGTGGGGATTGGGGGACATGAGGGAGATGAGGGAGATGAGGAAGTAATTTTCCTAATAACTAATGACTAATGACTAAATACCTAGAAATGGGAATAGCTGTAATAATGCCTTACGTATCCACAACAGAAATATTTTTTCTCGGATTTGGGAATTGAGTTTTGGCGGTGGACTCGTTTGCAGTTGTGTTTGTAATTCTGCATATTCGGAAGCGGTTAGGCGTTTACCATCAATAGGCGATCGCGCTTCAGTAATAATCTCTGTCCGCAATATTTCCTCTGGTATATCTTCTACTGGTGGTAATGCCATCACCTTTGTTCCCCAATGGCTACTGACGACCACAAAAATAGTGGCACTAATACTCAAAACCAAAAACTTTATACATTTCATTTTTTAATTTTGAATTTTGAATTTTGAATTTTTAAAGTCCCGGTGGTAGTTGCTCTCCACACAATTGATGAATCTGCACAATACGCTCAAACAACCATGGATATCCTTGACGGTAATGAGGAATAAGTGCTAAGGGACTCAGTAAAGCTGCTGCGGCAATATCTGCTACACTCAAATTATCACCCACCAAATATTTACTCTTTTGCCACCTGCTAGATAATTCTTCCAAGGCTATAGTTAATCTTTTAGTAGCTAATTCTACACTGGTATTGTTAATACCATACTGTTTCCTAACCACACCAATCACTATCTGACTAAATAATGATTGGTCAATTTGTTTACCTGCATCAGCACGGAAGTGATAATACACAAATCTTGTTGCCGTCCCAATGCTCTCATCCAACCAATCTTCGAGCATCAAAGCTTCTGTATGTTGTTCGTGGTTGGTTAAAAATACTGCAGGTTCTGGCTGATAAGATTCTAGGAAACTTAAAATCTGGGTAGAATCGCCAATGGCTTGCGGTTGTCCTTCGATTTGGGGTAACAAGACAGGTAGAGTAGTCAAACTAGTTAGAGGCTTCAGTTTCAGGATATGCAAGCCAGGAGTAAGATTTTCTACCTGGTAATGAATTCCCTTATAGCCTAGTGCTAGGCGAGCCTTACGACAATAATGAGACGTACTAAATTGCAGTAGTAACATAAAGCTACTTATTAAGGGAAGGAATTTTTTCCAGTTTCAACTAATTTAAATTAATATATGGACACTGAGAAACGGTAGAAACCAGTTTTTCTCGTGTCCTAAAGTTGTTACTTTAATTAAAGTAAAGAAAAATTTAGCACTCTCAAACTGAGAGTACTATTAATTGTTTAATCGATACCTGAGCAAATCAAGTGACAGCGATGTAGTAAATATCGCTTCTCCTAGTTATTAGGGTTTCTTAGTCGGAGTAGCAGCAGGGCTAGCAGCAGGGCTAGTTTCAGGTGCAGTTGTCGTAGCAGGGCTAGATCCAGGTGCAGTTGTCGGAGCAGGGCTAGATCCAGGTGCAGTTGTAGTACTGGGGGTAGTACCAGTATCAGCAGGTTCACCCGCACTAGGTGTTGCAGCCGGGGTACCAGTACCAGCAGGTTCGCCGCCACCTTCACAGGCGCCGAGCATAGTAGCAAGACTTAAAACGAGAGCCAAACCGAAGATTTTTGTTTTCATAACTCCTCTTTCACCAAATAAAGGCAATAAAAATATTGCTCCTGTTGAATACGATAGCTTATTTGTGGATTTTTGTTAAATGCTTTGAGTTTAGAAAACTAAACCTATTTTTTTGGCTAAGGCAAACTTCAGCATTATTAATCTGAAAGATCAGGGGTTAGGGATGGGTGTAGGGGAAGGAACTGCGTGGAAAAACACTATTCAGGTATTGCCTCTGACTGCGCCACATTGCCATAATCTTAGAGATATAGAATGAAGCAACCTGAAAGACAATATCTACGTTTTACAAAAATTATGGCTGTTGCCCGCAAATTGGCGGTTTCTACAAAAAGTTCTTGGTTCAGGCGTGATTATACCTTGCCTTCGGATCACCGGCGCTCTGAGAGCCTGGGTAAACGTATGCAAAGCAGCTCTACACTAGCAAGTGAATCTACAGCAGTGCGCTCCAGAAGAAAACGGAATCCTTCTAGAAATTTATCATTTTCTCCCAGAAAGGAGGCAGTTACACAGAATTTAGTTAAGGACTCTGGCAAACAAGCAGTAGCTAATATTCCTGAAAAGTCCAGTGGACGCTTACCGATGATGTCTACTGCTGGGGCTGCTGGGGCTGCACCTGTGTGGTTACTACGCTTGTATACCGTTTATCGTTATTCGTCAGCAGCAGCGTTTTTATTTGTGTCTACAACATTGGTGGTTTATGGTTGGACGGTATATTCTCAAGAGCTTTGGAGTCAAGCTTACCGCACCCTGCAAAGTCTACAACGCAATGAGCGTCAGTTAAATACAACCAATGCTACCCTAACTAGCAAAATGGCTGAAGAGGGAGAACAGCCAGCCGCAGGATTAGTATCACCCAATCCTGGAGAGACAATTTTCTTGCCACCGACTTCTCATAATCCTAATTCGGCATCCTCCAATACAATTCCCAGTTCTGAAGCACAACCTCAAGCTCCCACACCTCTGGGATATTAATGAGTCAGGAGTATGGCGATCGCCACGCTGCCCTATCAGGAGTCAGGAGGAAAAGAAAGTAATTCCCAATGCCCCTGCCCCATGCCCAATGCCCCATGCCCCATACCCCAATGCAAAAGTCACCAAGTAGAACAAAATTCAGAAATTTGCGAAATTTAGAGTTTACAAGGCAGAGGAAGTTTTCTAGACAAACTGGATCTGAAAATGGTACTCCTAAAACGATAGTTTCAGCAGCAAGTCTGAGGTCTCGACTGTTCATAGTTTGGGGTGTCTTGATGGCTGCTGGGTTAGGGTTGGCTTTAAATTTGTATCGGCTGCAAATTATTGAGGGATCAAAGTTGACACAAAGGGCAAGAAATCAGCAAATGGTGAATTTGCGCCCTTTTATGCCTCGTCGCCCTGTGGTTGATCGCAATAACAATATATTGGCTATTGACCGTCCAGTGTATACTTTGTACGCCCATCCTAAGCTGTTTGATAAATCTAATGAGGAGATAGCACAGCAACTTGCGCCCATTCTCAATAAAGATGCTGGTAAGTTGGTTAAGACATTCCAAAGTAAAAGAAGTGGGATTCTTCTGGCTGATGGTGTGGCTGAGAATATTGCCGATCGCCTGATTTCTTTTCACTTGAATGGCTTTGAATTTATTCAAAAATATTCCCGTTTCTACCCACAAGATGATTTAGTAGCTAATGTGGTGGGCTATGTTAACCTTGACCGACGTGGTCAGGCTGGGGTGGAATATAGTCAAGAGAAGTTACTAGAACGTTCTGTCCAAACAGTCCGTCTGAGTCGGGCTGGTAATGGCGCACTAATGCCAGATCATGCACCGCAGGGTTTTCTGCATTTTGATGATTTAAAACTGCAATTAACTATTGATAATCGCTTACAACGGGCTGCCAGAATTGCCCTGAAAGAACAAGTTGATAAGTTCCAAGCCAAGCGGGCGGCGGTCATTGTTATGGATGCTATGGATGGTTCCTTACTAGCTCTGGTGTCTCAGCCTACTTATAATGCCAATGAATATTCCAAAGCTGATATTGGACTATTTAGAAACTGGACTGTAGCGGATCTTTATGAACCGGGTTCAACTTTCAAGCCTTTGAATGTGGCAATCGCACTGGAAAATGGCGCTATTAAACCAGATGATACATTTAACGACCCAGGTACAATTAAAGTTGCTGACCGCACTATCAAAAACGCAGAACGAAACGGTTACAGACGAATTAACATTGCTCAGATTTTACAAACTTCTAGCAACGTGGGCATGGTACAAATCATTCAACGTATGCGGCCAAAACTGTACTATAAGTGGCTAGAAAAACTGGGTTTAGGGCAAAAAGTTGATACAGACTTACCATTTGAAGTCGGTGGTAGACTCAAAAGTCAAGAAGAATTTCTGTCCTCCAGCATAGAACCAGCAACCACCTCCTTTGGTCAGGGTTTTTCTTTGACTCCATTACAGCTAGTGCAAATGCACGGCGCTTTAGCTAATGGCGGTAAATTGGTAACACCCCATGTAGTCCAAGGACTAATTGATAGCCAAGGAAAAATTCATTATTCACCCACACTACCAACACCACGCCAAATTTTCTCTTCTACAACAGCCCAAAAGGTAGTAGATATGATGGAAACTGTTGTTTCTCAAGGCACAGGTAAAGCATCAAAAATCAAGGGATACAGCATTGCAGGAAAAACAGGTACAGCCCAAAAAGCCAGTCCCAACGGTGGATATATTCCAGGAGCGAGAATTACTAGTTTTGTAGGTATTGTGCCAGCAGAAGCTCCCCGTTATGTAGTTTTGGCAATAGTAGATGAACCCAAAGGGGAAAATGCCTATGGTGGAACCGTAGCCGCACCAATTGTGAAAGCTGTAATGGAAGTCCTCATACCATTGGAAAAGATTTCTCCTAAAAAATGAGTGATTAGTGATTGGTGATTCGTCATTAGGAAAATTACTTCCCCATCTTCCCCATGTCCCTCATCTTCCCCAGTCCCCAATTCCCTAAAGGTAAGTTCCTTTGAGTGTTTCTTCAATTGAGCCTAAATTTTGGAAGGTTTTAATTAGTTGATGTGATTTGGTTTTTCTGTTTGCCAAAATAACTTTTAATGGTGTTAAAAATTCAATGTCTGGATGATTTCCTAGAGCATCTTCAGCAGTTTGTAAAATTTTAGTTGCATTCAGGAGAATTTCTTCATTATCAAATCCTAATTTTGCAGAACTTTGGTGTAAATTAGCATCAGGTATGTTAGCTCGACCATGTAAAGTTTTATCTAATGCTAAACCTTTTAATAATGCTAATAACCCTGCATAAATGGAAAAATCATCACAGCTATCACAGGCTTTAAATTCGATACGTCCTATTTCTGCTGGAATACGGGCAATTTTTGTTAATGAAGGGACACTTCTAATTAATTGTTCTGGTTTTTCCACAAACACAAGTGTTGCTGATCTTTTACCAGTTCTGATAAATGTCCTGACTGATAAACCTTCCCATAAATTCCCATCATAAAAAGGAGAACTATAACTAAAAGGAACAATATAAGGACTGTAATAAGTTAATTTCTGACCAATATCAATGACACTTTCAATAGGTAAGTCTGCTACAGAAATATTTAAATCTGGTCCATAAGAAACCATATAAATGTAAGCAGTTTGTTCATCAGGATAGGCTAGTAATTGCCGGATTTCAAAGTCATTTAATGGTGGTTGGGGTTCAAAAATACTAGTATAGGGGTTGAAACTGAGTAAAACAGGTGAAAATCCAAAACTTGCCGCTACCTCACGCAGTAAAGAAAAACTTGTAGTTAATTCATCAATTACACCTTGAATAGTAGAGTGGATAGTGGTTCTTATTTCGATGCCTTTAGCTAGACAGTCAATTACTTTTTCTGAATCAGCAAATCTTTCAAACCCCTCAACATACCAACGCTTCTTCTTAATACCAGCATCACCAACCCTTAATTGTGGGTAGTCATTAGGGTATAGAGGTAAACTCTCAACAATTTGATGAAAATCAGCAAATTTTGTGCAGGAGAAATCTGCTAACTTTCCTTCATGGTTAAGGAATGCGACTTCATGTTCAATTCCGAAAAAAAACATATCGTCAATAGAAAGAATTCCCAATAATTATGGACAAAGGGATTGTAACGCAAAACTGACGATTAAGGATAGTGGATTAAATAACCTGTAACTCTGGTTAAGGGGTGTAATTCCATT
>ERZ1034419.94-NODE-94-length-18096-cov-39.159581_pt1 | contig 18096 bp, 18 predicted proteins | sample MGYA00520531_ERZ1034419 | MGnify/ENA primary metagenome ERZ1034419 (study PRJEB33736, sample SAMEA104288485) | Azolla nilotica | place: Sudan | collected 1982 | study: EMG produced TPA metagenomics assembly of the PRJEB19522 data set (Is there foul play in the leaf... | reverse complement strand
GCTCTTGACTTCAAATCAAATCTGAAGATTGTTGTTGATGAATTCTTGCCCCAATAGAATTACACCCCTTAACCAGAGTTACAGGTTATTTAATCCACTATCCTAATTAATAAATATGCGCGTTATTATTCAACGAGTTAAATCATCGCAAGTAAGTATAAATGGGGAAATCATCGGAAAAATTGGTCAGGGATTAAATTTACTTGTGGGTATTTCTCAGACAGACACTGATGCTGAACTTGATTGGACGGTTCGTAAATGCTTAGAACTACGATTATTTCCTGATTGTGAGGGTAGTGACAGATGGCAAAGATCTGTACAAGAAATTAACGGCGAATTATTAGTAATTAGTCAATTTACCCTCTATGGAGATTGTAGTAAAGGTCGTCGTCCTTCTTTTGACCTTTCTGCTAAACCAATATTAGCTGTAGATTTATATAATCGCTTTGTTGACAAATTACGAGCCAGCGGTTTAAAAGTCGAAACCGGTGAATTTGGTGCAATGATGTCAGTGAGAATCGAAAATGATGGACCCGTGACTTTGATATTAGAACGCGAAGCTGAGTGAAAGGTGATCATAAATATTAGAGACTCCCTTCCCAGTAAGAAATTAGGGGTGTGGGATTCCACGTTATGCAGAAGCATTATCCCTCTAACCCATTACTATATTCTTTTAGTGGGAAGGGAGTAGTTGATCCAATAGGCGATCACTATGTTGTCTTATGGCGAAGCGTGGTGTAAGCCATGTTTTATTATAACTATCTGTATTACAGTAGTTATGCGATTGGAAATAATATTAGCTTATTAATTTTAGCTTAAGTCCGATGAAATAGATAAAACCGTTACTTGTTATTTCTAACAAGTAACGGTTTGATTAAAATCAAAGTATTCTCTTGGAGAAAAATCTTATTTAAGTCAAATACTAGGCTTTATCTGGTTGTGAGGGACTTTGGAAAGCTTGACCACTTTGCTTAAAGTCTCCAGTAAAAACAGGGTATAGGTTAAAAGTAGCTGTCCTTGTTGTTGATCCCTCAACTTCAGGGAAACGAGGAGCAACTAGCGACTGTTGAGCAGTAGCTTATTTGGGTAGACGAAACTCCTGGTGCAACATAGCCGAAATTCAGCACAGGTTAGCCAGGAGAATAGATAATTTTACCGTTACAATCGGTTATATGTGCATCAAATAGTACTGAATCATCATCAACATCGATAATATTTACAATCATTGCGAGCGAAGCAATCCCAAGCCTTGTGATTGCTCAAGCCTCCGGCACCCTAAGCATTCACGCAGTGTCCCGAACGGATACATTCCGCTTCGCTACATTCGCAATGACATTGTGTAATTAATTATATCTAGGTACTTATTGGGGGATTTTGCAGGAAAAGGATGCCTAAGGATGGCTGTCGCCTAAGTTCTGAGCTATTTAAGAGATTCCACTACCATCACCAAATGCCTGCTGTAAGATGAGAGAATATTAAACTAAACATCACAAAACTTAAAATTCATTCATCATGGCAAAAATCCAGTTTTCTAGAGGCGTTGACGAAGTAGTAGTTCCAGATGTACGCTTGACACGATCACGTAGTGGTGATCAAGGTACAGCGACATTTATTTTTACCAATCCCCAGATTTTGGGTCAAGGTGGCACTGATGAAATCACCGGGATGTATATGATTGACGAAGAAGGCGAAATTCTTACCCGCGAAGTTAAGGGTAAATTTGTCAATGGTAAACCGGAAGCATTAGAAGCTGTTTATCTGATGAAAACTGCCGAAGAATGGGCTCGCTTTATGCGCTTTATGGAACGCTACGCTCAAGAAAACGGACTTGGATTAAGCAAATCCTAAGTAAAATAAAGTGATAGGTGAAAGGGAAGTAAGCAGGGGGATATAAGGGAGAAATAAATGACAAATTAAAAAACTCCTACCTTTTATCTTCTACATCTTGCCTTTTCCTACTAATAACTGACTGATAGATTGCCGGCGTACAAGTTGCTTTTGTCCCACCTGCATATACCAGTCAAACTTGTTTCCGATGCGGACATATTCACCCAGTCAAGGGCAAGTCCTATTGCCAGGGGAAAGTTTTTAGGTCTGGGCATTGTGGATTTGAACATGATGGTGATATAAACGCTGCTATTAATATTGCTGCTTTGGGAAAGTCTGTAAGCCTTCCTGAAAGTCCAGGGATGAATTGTCAATTAGAAGAGCCACTGCGTTGGCCGGCTCTGCCGACTTGTTAGAGAAGCTCCTCTGAAAGAGGCAACAAGTGGCCTGGGCAGTTCTCTCTCTTCCTGATGACTCAAATCTGTGGCTAAAGCCTCGTGCCTTTAGGTCGAGGTAAGCTTAGCTCTCCTTGTTACGTGTTTAAATTTTTGTTCGGTTATTGGCTGAGATTTCCGTATCTATATCTATGAAACTGCAACCACATCCAGACTCAGCAGAAATGTCTGTTATTTGTACAGTTGTCACCCTCACTGATACACGCACCCCTGAAACAGATAAAAGTGCTCAATTGATTCACCAATTCTTGTTGACTGCTAATCATATTATTGATGGTTAAACAATTATGCAAGATGAACCAGCACAGGTTTGAAAACAGATAGAACTGCTGGGTAAAAATACAAATTTAGATGCTTTAATTTTCAATGGTGGCACAGGAATTGCACCCAGAGATAGCATTTATGATGCTATTGAAAAGTTTTTAGAAAAGACTTTACCTAGATTTGGTGAATTATTCCGCTTTTTAACTTATCAAGAAATTGGTTCACGTGCAATCGCATCTCGCACTGTAGCTGGTATCTATCAAAATAAATTAATCTTTTCTATTCCCGGTTCCAGTAACGCTGTGCGACTGAGAATCGAAAAACTGATTTTAGCAGAATTGGTGCATTTGCTAAAACAGGCGACAGCGGATCAGTAGAACCTGTAAACTATCAAAAGTGAAACCTAAAAATCTAGGAGTGAGAAAATGCAATGGACTGCTGAAGCCGAAGCTAAACTCAAAGAGATTCCCGTTTTTGTCCGTCCTTTTGCTCGTAAAAAGATTGAAACTTATGCTCAAGATCATAGTTTATCTCTGATCACAATTGAGATTTATGAACAGGTTAAGCAAAAGTTAAATAAAAAATATGACTAACTGACTAAATGAAGCAAGAAAAATAGAAAACCCCCTAATTTATAGGGGGTTTTCTATTTTATTTTCGTTGTATGCTAAAGTTTTCAGAATTTAATCATTGTCAAGCAGATAGTGGCTAAAATCGCGGCGATAATGTAGAAAACGGAAACTACTTGCAATTCTGACCAGCCAGTTAATTCTAAGTGATGGTGTAATGGAGCCATTTTCAATAGACGCTTACCTTTACCATCTGGGCCTTTGGTGGCTTTGTAATAACTCACTTGCGCCATCACAGACAGGGTTTCCACAAAAAAGATACCGCTAAGAATAAACAGGACTACTAAACTGTTAGTTAGTAGTGCAACAGCAGCTAAAGCACCGCCTAATGCTAGAGAACCGGTATCTCCCATGAAAACACGGGCTGGGTTGCGGTTATGGGCTAAAAATCCTAAGCAACTACCACTTATGGCTGTACAGAATATCATCAGATCAGGTGAAGTTGGTGTAATAAAAGCACCTAATGCGAAAATAGCGATAGCAACTGTTCCCCCTGCTAACCCATCAATCCCATCTGTTAAATTAGTAGCATTACTTTCTGCTAGCAACACAAAACCAGCCAAAGGCCAAAAGAGTAATCCTAAAGGTAGGGAAAAACTAACCCAAGGTAAGGCAATATTTGATATACTAAAATCCCTATTCAACATCATCCACAGACAGAAACCAGTCGCAAAAAGGATCTGCAAAACCAGTTTCATCTTCGGAGATATACCCTTATTTGATTTACGACGCAAAATTTGCCAATCGTCTATCCAGCCAATTAAACCATAGCTGAGTGTTAAAACAGAAACAGCAACTACATCTTGAGCAAAGTTAGACAACACACAGGCAACGATTACAGCTACAGGTATGAAAAAAACACCCCCCATAGTAGGAGTTCCAGCTTTTTTCAAATGTCCTTGAGGCCCATCTTCCCGAATAACTTGCCCTGTTTTCAATGCTTGTAATAGGGGTATGACACAATTACCAGCAGCCGCAGCACCCACAGAACACAGTAAAAACGGCATTGTGAGGGAACTTGGATACCAGGGTAATCTGTGCCCCAGCCAATCTAAAATCAATGCAGTTGCAGTCAATGAAAGGGCTAACAAAGAAGCCAACCCAATACCAGAAATGTTCAAACCTTGATTAGGAGATAGTTTAGCGTCCACAGCAAATTTCCCTTCACTCCACACTTAAAATAAAAACGGCAAAAAGAGACTGTTGATTTTGCTCGAAACTAAGTCCCCAAGCCTCTTCTGACTAGTCCTCATCTATAGCGATATCATTATCATCATCATAGTCAAGGTCGCCAATTGCATCTTCTCCACCCAGAAAATCTGATATTTCTTCTTCTTGTTCGGAAACAGCTGATTCGTGAGGTTCTCGTGCTATGAGACGACCGCTAGATTGCAACCAGTCCAACATTGAGGACTCTTGCTTCAAGGGAATTACTGTAGCTCGCTGGTTTCGGGGTTGCTCACGTAGAGGAGAATTTAACATATCAACGAATGTACGAAGAGGTTTTTGTAACTAGACATTAAGAGTTTATCATTTGATACGGGATAATTTAGTTAATGATTCAACTCTTTGATTTATAAATCCGAATTAAACAAAAAAATTAATTTAATAGGCCTATAGTAAACAGCCTGTCATTCCTAGTAGATTACATGGCTGTATACACAGAAAATTAATTAAGATTGTTAATTCTGATTTTATAGTTATATTTTGAGGTAGAAGGCCATGATAAAAAAACCTGCTCTTTTAGCAGCAATTGCTGGTACAAATCGCGGTTTGCTGGCAACTGAAAGCCAAAAACAGGCTATTCTAGCTATGATCGCAGGCTTAGAAGCCTTTAACCCCACACCGCGCCCTTTAGAAGCCACCCACTTACTAGAAGGTGATTGGCGACTACTATACACTACCAGCAAAGTTTTGTTAAACCTAGATCGTTTTCCCTTTTATAAACTTGGCCCGATTCACCAATGTATTCGAGTAGAAACTACCAGTGTTTATAACATAGCTGAAATCTATGGACTACCTTATTTAGAAGGATTAGTCAGCGTAGCCGCTAAATTTAAACAAGTCTCTGAGCGTCGAGTCGAAGTAAAATTCCAACGTTCTATTATTGGCTTACAAAAGCTAGTTGGCTATAAATCACCAGCATATTTTATCCAACAAATTGAATCCGGTGAGAAATTTACAGCCATTGACTTTCCTATCAACAGCGACCAACAAGGATGGTTAGATATTACCTATATAGATAGCGATTTACGGATTGGGAGGGGTAACGAGGGAAGTGTGTTCGTCTTGAGCAAGGCATAAATTTTAGTATTTCGTAAGAAGTATTTGCGAACGACCTTATTCTATTATGAGTACTTTGTCAAGTAGGGAATGATACTCTTATGGGGGAATAGGGTGTCGGCTGTAGGGGGAGATAGAGTTGAGCAATTTTCACACAGGTAGGGGAATTCTCACTGATTAACCGGAGTGGGTATGATGCGATGGGGGAAGTGCTATTCAGGATTTAGGCAACTGGCATATTAGTAGGGTGCAACAGACCTATAAATTGGTTAGTATCAATAGATTTGTGAGATCTAACGCACCCTAAAAGAGACATTGACTGTGACAGTTGCGTAAGTCCTATAATTTGTTATTCTTGATTTTTGACAATTCTGCCACAATTGAAAAACAGCAATTTCCTTGAAAATTAGCGAAAATATAAAATAAATGTAAATATATATGAAGTTTGGACAGACAAATGAAAGCAGTAGAAGTTACAGGAACAACTGACGAAAAAGAACAATTGTTACTAGATCAAGCCATCAATGTAGAAATACCTGGTCGTGTCCGAGTTATTGTTCTATTTGATGAATCTACAGATGAATTAGAAAATGACCCAGATGATACTCCTATTAAGTCTGTCACAGTAGTTCTGAAAATATCATTACAGCAAGCAAAAGCTGGAGAACGTATTCCACTTGCTCAAATGTTGGATGGAATTCCTTTCTAATCAACCTTTCACTAAATATGAACAATCTGCTCAAGCGTCAAATTCAATTCTGAAAATGTGGCGATTTCAACTCTGAAAATGTGGCGATTTCAAGGTTTCATTTCCACGAAATTGAGTAACTTGATATTCTCCATCTACTAATTCATAAACAGAAATAGTCGGTTGTTTAGGATTACCAATGAAATTTCTCCCACCCAAAGCTAAATAATCGAAAATCCAATATTCTGGAATACCTAGATCCTCATAGTCACCCAGTTTTTTTAAAAAAAAATCACGCCAATTGGTGGTAACAACTTAAATGATTAATTTCACTGATCTGCCTTGAGTAATGACTGATTCAGATTCCCATCTTGGTTCATTTACAAGCTCACATCTGGTTCATATCCAGATTTTCCTTTTACAGATTTGATGATACATTCTCTGGGAATAAAGAAGGGTAATTTATATTGTCTCAACAGGAAATTGAGTTCAGGGATGATAAATCCTGCGAATTTTGAATGCTTAACTTTTGGTTTCGGCATTTGGGCAATTACTCCATAATGGAATTCATAACAGTGTTCTGTATTTTCTGGATACCAGGCAATAAATTCGTCAAATGTGACTTCTTTCTGTAAAGTTTGAATCATTGTTGCTGTTTCTCCCCAGATTGACAATGTTTGCTCTGATGCTTGCTGCGAGACATTAATTACACAGAATAACATTTTCACCTCAACACCATTTACCAAACCTGAGGAATGGGGAAATGTATAAAAATTAGCTTCCTCAATAATCTCCACTTTCTAAGAAGAAAAATTAACTGCGAAGAAGTATTCGCGTAGCATTCCGAAGGGATACGAAATACAGAAAAGAGAATTGCAGAGAGATTTTACATAAGTCCTGTAATCTCCTGCTTCTAAATATTATTGTCTATTATTGGCTTGGGACTGTTTATGCTAACCTCGGTTTTTTTGATTGATTTCTACTCTAACCATCAAATAGTAAAAAAATTGCTGCTGAATTGTAAATTTCTGTAAAATTAATGTCTTCAAGACTAGAAACGTGATATTCAGACAGCTAAACTAACAAAAAGTGCATCTGTACTGCTCATTATCAAAATTGTATATATGGCGCTATAGCCTGAATGATCCCAGTTCAACTTATCCTTAAAAACTTCCTTAGTTACCGTGATGCAACTTTAGATTTTAGCGGTTTGCATACGGCTTGTATTTGTGGTTCTAATGGTGCGGGTAAATCTTCCCTTCTGGAAGCTATCACTTGGTCTATTTGGGGTGAAAGCCGTGCGACTCTTGAAGATGATGTTATCTATTCTGGCGCAAAAGAAGTCAGAGTTGATTTTACTTTCTACAATAACCAACAAACTTATCGCGTAATTCGTACTCGCGCACAGGGTGCCACTAGCATCCTCGAATTTCAAATTGAAACTCCTGCTGGATTTCGTCCCCTAACTGCTAAAGGGATGCGAGCAACGCAGGATGTAATTATACAACATATCAAGCTCGATTACGAAACTTTTATTAATTCTGCTTACCTGCGTCAAGGACGAGCAGATGAATTCATGCTCAAGCGTCCTACTGAACGGAAGGAAATTTTAGCAGAGTTGTTAAAACTCAATCAATATGATCTATTAGAAGAAAGAGCTAAGGACAGTTCTAAACTTTATAAAGGAAGGGCAGAAGAGTTAGAGCGTTCTTTGGACAATATCAAAGTCCAACTCGAACAACGGGAAACAACGGAAGCGCAAAGAGTGGCGTTAGAATCTCAACTGAATAGTCTTCAACAGCAGCAAGCTTTTGATAAGATTCAATTGCAAAGTTTGCAAGTTGTCCAACATCAACGCCAAAGTTGGGAACAACAACTTAATTTTGTGTGCCAACAATATCAAAATCTTAGCCAAGATTGTGATCGCTTGCATCAAGAACAATTAGCTGTTAAATCCCAATTAGCAGATTTAGAAGTCATTTTAGATCAAGCTGCCGAAATTACCGCCCGATATGCTCAATATCAAAGTCTGCAATCCCAAGAGGAAGCTTTTGCTGTTAAATTTGAACAACATACCCGCGCTACCAGCTTCCGACAACAACAACAACAACAGCTTACTAAACAAGTCCAAGCAATTGACCTTAAATTTCAACAAGCTCAAGCTCAGTTAGAAGCTTTAGAACAACAAGAGCGAGAAATTCAACAAACTCTCACCAAATCTTCGGAAGTAGAAACTGCTTCAGCTCAATTAGCCTCGGCTCGTAAGTATCTTAATTATTTCGATCAGTTGCAAATGCAAGTGAATCCTTTATTACAACAACGGTTAAGTTTACAAAATGAATTAGATCGCACTCATGCTAGTTTAGTAGCGCGGCTGGAACAACTGCAAGCTACAGAAACCCAACTCCAAAATCAACATCGTCGTCAACCTCAACTACAACAAGCGGTGCTAGATGTGGGTATACAAATTGAAGAACTGGAAAAAAAACGGGTTTATTTACAGCGGGTACAGGAAAAAGGACAGGAACGCCGACACTTTATCGAACGTTTGCAAGCCCATCAACGAGATTACGAGAAAGTACTGAGAGAACTAGAGCAAAAATTACAAATACTCCAAAATCCTAATGCTTTGTGTCCTTTGTGTGAACGTCCTCTAGATGAGCATCACTGGAGTCGCGTTATACAAAAAACTCAACTAGAGTATGAAGATACCCAAGGGCAATTTTGGGTAGTGCGGGAACAAATGGCAGTTTCTGAGAGAGAAATTCAGGTACTTAGACAAGAATATCGAGAAATTTCTCAGCAATTAGCTGGTTATGATGCTTTGCGTGAACAAAGGGGACAATTAGCCGCACAATTACAAGCAACTACAGATGTTCAAGAACAGTTACGACAAATGGCTCTGGAACGAGAATATTTAGAACGTTCTTTGCAAGGAGATTATGCTCCTGATAAACAAGCAGAACTCCAGGAATTAGACCAGTATCTGCAACAGTTGAACTATAATGAACAAGACCATACTTTAGCTAGAAGTGAAGTAGAGCGTTGGCGATGGGCAGAAATTAAACAAGCACAAATTAAAGATGCTACTAAAAAACAGGCTCAATTAGCGGCCAGAAAACCAGAATTACAAGCTAGCATTGACGAACTTAAGGTCAAAATTCAGTTAGAACAAACAGATTCTGATACAGCTAAACAAGTAGAAGCTTTAACTCAGGAAATTAAAGAGCTTAACTACAGTTCTGAACAACACAATAAGTTGCGTCAAGCTCTACGTGAGTCACAATCTTGGCAGTTGCGTTATCAACAGTTTTTGTCGGCTCAACAACAGTATCCTCAACTTGAGACAAGATTACAAGATTTGGCAAATTCTCACAAGAGTAGATTAGCAGATCAGCAAAAATTTGCTACTCAAATTGAAAGCACTGTGGAGCAATTAAAAGCTACAGCGAACCCAACGGAGCAAATTAATGCTTTAGAAGAGCAAATAGCGATTCGCAGAAGGGAACTTGATGATAAAATCGCTAATTTGGGGCGTGTAGGACAACTATTACATCAATTAGAAACGTTGCAGACTCAGTATGTGCAAGAACAGGAACAATTAAAATATTGTCAGCAGCAACATCATGTTTATCAGGAATTAACCCAGGCTTTTGGTAAAAATGGTATCCAAGCACTGATGATTGAAAATGTGTTACCACAACTGGAAGCTGAGACAAATCAACTACTTTCGCGGTTGAGTGCTAATCAGCTGCACGTACAATTTATTACCCGTAAAGCGGGACGTAGTGGAAAATCAACTAGGAAACATGCTAAGTTGATCGATACTTTAGATATCTTAATTGCTGATGCGAGGGGAACGCGAGCCTATGAAACTTATTCTGGGGGTGAAGCGTTTAGAATTAATTTTGCGATTCGCTTGGCGTTAGCGAAATTATTGGCTCAACGTGCGGGAGCAGCCTTACAACTATTAATTGTAGATGAAGGCTTTGGTACTCAGGATAATGAAGGGTGCGATCGCTTGATTGCGGCGATTAATGCGATCGCTAGTGATTTCGCCTGTATACTTACAGTAACTCATATTCCCCACTTAAAAGAAGCCTTCCAAGCGCGGATAGAAGTTAACAAAACTCAACAAGGTTCACAGATATCTCTATCAATTTAATTGCTAATTAGTTAGAGCCTTACTTCATCAAATCTTTGATATAATCGACCATTATTTATTTGATGCGCCAATATACGCAATACCAAGTGAAGCCTTTAACTATAAGTGGTTGATTTTTTGTTATCACTGCGTAACTCCTAGATTATATCTCAATATATCTTTATATCTTTTATTGATTATAAGTATTCGGTATACTAGCTTCTTAATATATTGACATTTGAAAAGTTCATTAGTGATAATACTTAAGATAAGCTTTTAAATTACCTTTCTTTATCTTAAAAGGTTTACAGTTCAGAAAATTGTGGTTTTGAACCAGATCAGGATATGAAAACTGTAATTAGTTTTATGACTAACACGTCGTCACGGCATTTTCAGATGAGTACAAACAAATTGACAACTGATAACGGCATCATATTGATAACTTATGGTTATCACCATTAATCTGGGTTACTACTTAATTTTTGATTTATTGATGCTGAAATAAGGTATAAATAAGGTGGATTAATTCATTGTGCAAAATCACAAATATAACAATACAAACATCAGCAGCAGTCTACTAGAGCAAGAATAATATGATGATTTTGATGATTGGGGTAATCACCGGCGTAGGGATTCAATTGATTTCTCTATCTATTTTTAATTTTTTTGTCACTAAATTTAGCGAAGACCAACCAAAAAAGCAACAGAATAATAATTTAAATTTCACAGAATCAGAAGAATATTCGTCAATAAAATTAGAGAAAGAAATATCTGAACGCCAACGTATACAAACTGAGTCGGAAAAACTACTGCTTTTGCAAAAAGCAACTTTAGAATCTGCTACAGATGGCATTTTAATAGTAGATAGCCTAGATAAAATTGTAGGATTTAATAAAAAATTTTTGGAAATGTGGGGTATACCTGAATTGATAATCACATCAGGTAATTATAAACAAGCATTGAGAATTGCCATCAAAAAATTAGACACTCCTAGACATTATTTATCAATTCTTAGGAAATTAGATCAGAATCCAGATATTCAAATTCGTGAGAATATTCTTTTTAGAGATGGACGAATCTTTAGTCCTTTTTATCAACAGCAATATAGGTATAAAAAAAATATCGGTCAAGTTTGGATCTTTCGGGATATTACTGCCGAAAAGTTAGCTTCAAATACAATCAATTATCAAGCCTTACATGATATTTTAACTAATTTACCAAATAGAGTATTACTTAAAAGTTTACTGATTGATGCTTTGACAAAAGTCAGTCATAATCATAGCTTGGGTGTATGTTTTTTAGACTTAGACCGCTTCCAAAAAATTAATGACAGTCTAGGTCATAGTATTGGTGATAAATTGTTACAAATGGTTGCCCAATGTATTAAAAAATCTCTGCGTTCAGATGATATAGTTGCGCGGTGGGGAGGGGACGAGTTCATTATTCTCCTACCAGAAATTAGTGAGATTTATAATATTGATCTCATCCAAGAGCGCATATTCGCAGCATTTAAAGAAGGATTTAAGATAGATAATTATCACTTAAATATTAGTCCCAGTATTGGAATTGCTTTGTATCCGCAACACGGAGAAGATGGAGAAACATTAATAAAAAATGCTGAGGCGGCATTATCTCTTGTGAAATTACAAGGACGTAATAGCTATAAAGTGTATCACGCAGCTATCAATTCCCAAGCTACAGAATTGTTCATTTTAGAAAATAGCTTACACAATGCCTTAGAACGCCAAGAATTCAAAGTTTACTATCAACCGCAAGTAAATAGTTCTACGGGTGAAATTACCAAAATGGAAGCTCTACTGCGTTGGCAACATCCAGAACTAGGTTTAATTCCACCAGCTACTTTTATTCCTATTGCGGAAGAAACTGGATTAATTTTCCCAATTTCTGAATGGGTCTTAAAAACTGCTTGTTTACAAAACAAAGCTTGGCAGCAGAAACTAAACTTATCATCTCTATCAGTGGCTGTGAATTTTTCAGCCAGACAATTTCAGCAACCTAACTTAGTTGGTATAGTAGAACAGGTATTATCGGAAACTAAATTAGCCCACAGGTATTTAGAGTTAGAAATTACTGAAACTGTAGCTATGCAAGATGTAGAATTGACTCAAAAAATTTTAAGAGAATTAGATGAAATAGGAGTTACTATATCAATTGATGATTTTGGTACAGGATATTCTTCTCTAAGTTATTTAAAAGATTTTCCTATTCACGCCTTAAAAATAGATCAGTCTTTTGTGCGGGATTTAGCTAATAAGGATCGTCAGACAGCGATTACAACAGCGATTATTTCCTTGGCACATGGACTTGATTTATCAGTAGTTGCTGAAGGAGTGGAAACTGAAGAACAACTAAATGCACTGCGAATTCTCCAATGTGAAATTATGCAAGGGTATTTTTTTAGTCACCCCCTCTCTGCGGAAGAAGCTACAAGAATGTTGACAGCATATCAACCCCATAGAGTTAAAAACTCATATTTAGTTGCATGAATTTAGGAGTGAGGAAAAGCCTATTCTATAAGATTTTTGACTTTTGACTTTCGCTTTGCAGTTCTAGCCTTTAGACAAAAGAGTGTCAATAAACTCGTTTAGTATTACGTGCTTTTACCCAACCTTCCTTATCAGTACCTTCAATACGAATTTTTTGCCAATTTTTATCTGGGCTTTCTTCTAAAATAATTACTTTTTGATTAGCACCAACCCCACCTACACTTTGAGCATCCAGGGTTGGTTGATCTCGCATACTCAAGCCTTGTGACCAAGTTACAATACCTTGGTAAGCTCCTGGTGGTAATGAATCAGGTGATTCAGTTGGAGTGGGAGTAGGACTGGGTGTGGAACTGGGAGTAGGTTTGGGTGTGGATGTGGCTTTTACTTGAGTGACTTTTGGTTTGTCTGGTTTCGTTTGGGGATTATCGTTAGCAAATGTAGGTCTTGCAGGGGGTATGGCAGTACGATTGACAAAATAAAGAGCTATTGTTAGTCCGCTACCTAATAAAACTGTGATCGCTAATAAGAAACCTAGTATAAGTTTCAGCAAGCCAGAAAGCATATTTATATCCTTTTTATATCCTTTAGTTAGTGGTAATTGGGAAGACGCAAGAGGCAATAGGCAAGAGCTAGAAGGTTATTATCCCCAGTCCCTGTTTTAATCAACAGTCCATAGTAAAGTACCATTAAACCATGAACTATTGATCAAGTAATTTTGACTAAAATATTATTACATTTGGCGTTGAATACGTTCACTCAAAGGACTATGCTTTGAAGCCAAACGCACTCTCCCTGCAGCAGCCCATTCTTGCAGCTTGTGAATCTGTTCTACCGCAGTTCGCGCTAAAGGTATGATTTGACTAGCGGCTTCTAAAATATCATCGGTGCTAAAGTCACGATTTTGGCTAAAACCAATGTGCATCGCTTCAATTAATGTTTGCTCAATTTCAGCGCCCGAAAAATCAGGTGTTTCGTAAGCTAATCTGTCAATTTCATAGCTGTTCAAGTTATGGGGACGCAATCGGGATAAATGGACGTTAAAAATTGCTTTTCTCTCTTCTTGAGTAGGTAAACCAACAAAGAAAATTTCATCAAAACGCCCTTTCCGCAACATCTCCGGGGGTAAGGCTTGGATATCATTAGCAGTAGAAACGACAAATACAGGGGAAGTTTTTTCTCCTAACCAGGTGATAAATGTTCCAAATACCCGGGTAGTTGTTCCCGCATCACCTTTACTACCTAACCCAGAAAAGGCTTTATCAATTTCATCAATCCACAATATACAGGGTGCAAGGGCTTCTGCGACTTGAATCATTTGCCTGGTGCGGGATTCCGATTCACCGACTAAACCGCTAAATAACCGCCCTACATCTAAGCGTAAGAGGGGTAAATGCCAATGATGTGCGATCACTTTGGCTGTTAAAGATTTACCAGTTCCTTGAATCCCCACCAACATTAAACCACGGGGGTGGGGTAATCCGTACTGTCGTGCTCGTTCTGTGAATGAACCACCCCGACGAATCAGCCAATCTTTGAGGTTATCGAGTCCTCCTATATCAGAAATCTGCTCAATGGCGGGATAAAAGTCTAGGATTTGGGTTTGGCGGATAGTTTGGCGTTTTTCCTCCAAAACTAAATCAACGTCCTCTGGTTGTAATTCTCCATGGGATGCGATCGCTCTGGCTAAAACTCGGCGTATCCGTTCCATTGATAATCCTTGACAGGAATGCACCAAGTCATCAAGAAATTTACCAGATGGAGAGTGACCAGTGGCTTTTAATAACCGTTCTACCTCGGTTTTAATTTCCGGTGCAGCTGGTAAAGGAAACTCAACCACCGTTAACACCTCCATTAAATCGTCAGGAATAGCGATGCGTGGCGATAATAAAACAATATTTTTCGGTTGAGATTTCAGCAGTCGGGCTAAGTTGCGGAGTTTGCGAGAAATGGCCACATCATCTAAAAAGCGGTGATAATCCCGGAGAATTAACACCGCGGGTGCAGTAGCAGGTAATTTTTCTATAAATTCCAAAGCTTGTAAGGGGTTGCGCTTTCCAAATCCCGCATCATTAGGGTTTCCTTGATAACCATCGACAAAATCCCAGGTATAAACAGGGCGATTTCCTTGGTTTGTGGCTTGTTCACGGATAGCTGCTTCTACCCGTTCTTCTTCGTACGTGGGAATATAAATCAGCGGGTAGCGGGCGCGGAGGAGGAGTTTAAATTCTTCGCGGAAGTTCATAAGGAGTCGTTACTGGTGATTTGTTCTTTATCCCATTTTTCAACTTTGTTAGGAATTACGCACAAGTCAAGAAAAAATGAACCATGTATCTCTTATGGGACTGTAGGGATAGACACGAAGGAAGAAGGGAAGGAGAAGAGTGATCGCTGTTTAAAAATTTTGAACATTGCTTTTTTGTTTTGAGCAATCTCCGTTAGGAGATTCCGAAGGGTAGTCGCAAAGATGTAAAGACGCAAAGGAAGAGGAGAGCGATCGCAGGATATGTGGATATCTAAAGTTGACGGGTGAGTATCCACAGCTTTTTGAATCAACACCTAGACAAGAATAGCACAACTAGTTATATTAATAACTTGTACTTTTCGGAAAAACAAGAAAATAATCTTTAATACATTTGCTAGTTATAAAACAACAGCATCTAAGTGGAGTACTATATTTGATTCCCCTTTCTATCCAGATTCCTTGGATGAAGCTAAAATTCTCTATAAGAAGGTATTATTGCGTTTTACAGAAGTTGTTGAATAAGGTCAAAGCTCTGCAAACTTACTTGAGATTATCACAAAAGAGCCTGATCCTCTGCTAATTAAACTACTGAGAGTTTTTCGGAAATACGTCTCTCCAGATACATCAGTTGAAATGAGCAAGAGGAAAAGCAAAATACCTGATATTATTAGAGACTTTGGCTATAGATTTCGTGCAATAGGGCAAGTGAAAAAAAATTTGCAAAGCCGTCCTATACCTGATCAAACTCTCATGGCAATACTTTTAGAGCAAAGTACACGAGGACAAAAGGGTTATGACTTAACAGAAAGTTTTTTCTTATGGTTTAACAAACTATTTAGCAAGGATTATTTAATTCGTGGTCCTGTGCGTGCTGGAAGATATGTCATGCTAAATGAAGTATTAGATAACTGGCAAAATAAAACTCCTGCAGATATTTTGATATCTCCCTTAGATGATACTCCATTAGGAGTTGGATTTGCTCGTTATGACTCTAAAAGAGGAGGTTCTCAAGAAGATGAGATAACAGGTGAAAATTGAGATAAAACCACAGAAATACTGAGTTATGGTCAAACATACAATTTACTCTTAAAAGCATTGATGCTCAAGGGTGGAACTGGATTACTTATCGGTTCTATGTGGGATAACTTCACTAGTAAGGTAAAGTTTTACTTTGTAAAGTAAAAATGTTAGATGGAAGATTTACAAAGAATTGCTTCGAGAGTTAAGTTCACTGTTCCAATTTTTGATTAGTTCTTCAGAAATTAACTCTAAAATTTGTGATTTTTAAACATAAAAACCTAACCCAGTTCTCAAAATTATTATATTGACTTCAATTAAGATGATTTTTTGATATTGATTATTACCATTTTTGCCATTAAGAAAATCCCCCATTCCTTTACTGCCATTAACTAAACGTTTATTGATATTATCAATAGATAATGGTAAACTATAAATACCTATCCATTTTCTCCCTAATTCTTCAGAGATAGCTAGAGTACTTCCATTCCCGGCGAAAGCATATAAAACCATATCTCTAGGATTTGATGAGGCCATAATTACCCATTTTATCAAAGCTACATTTTTTCTGTTGGATAACCAGTGATTTTAATATTTTGATTGTGTGCATATTTAAGATCAAGCCAAATATCTTGAATAGAAATACCTTGACTATTATCTAAATATACTTTTCTTCTGGGATTACCATTTGCAGACCAGTATATTTGTCCCCTTGCATCCATTTCTTCTAAAGTTTCTGGTGTATATTAACAATGTTAACCAGGAGGTAGTAGCATACTCCTCCAAGGTTGACGAGTTGCTCCCTTTCTGACTCCTGGAGTATGGATAGGAACTTTTTTATATAGTCTTCCTGCTTATTCTTGTACATATTGATATTATTTTTTAATAGCCTCTTCTGTCCAGTTTTCGAAAGGTTGATTCCATACATAGTTATCTGTTCTTGTATAAAGAATAATAAAATCAGCAACATTTCCATATTGTTTGCGTGTATAGTTTTCAGGATTGCATTTTTTTCTAGTAATCCAATTACGCAAGTTTTTAACCCCAAAGATTTCATCCATGATAATTTTCACAGCAAAAGCCATATTTTCATCTAAATGAACATAAATATAATCTGTTTATGATGGAAGTTTTCCAATTAAAATCAGACGTTAGTGCAAAAATTCTAAATATTCTGAACCTTCCATGAGATCATGATAAGCATGGTTTCTATTACTAGACTCAAAACTGCTACCTGTTGAGTATGGTGGATCAATATGAACTAAGTTAACTGTTTCGTTAAAATTATAATCATTTAACAACCTACGAATCACTTTTAAGTTGTCGCCATATATTAGTTTATTTCTAGGTTCTCCTTCAAAACTAATTACATGATTTAACTTGGCTGGCTGAACTCTTAATATATCTTCAATAGGCGTTCTACCTTCATATTCAATATGGAATGATTTTGTAGTTTTTTGGTGGATACGTCCGTTTTTGCTAGGTATGCCTGTTGCCACTCTCTTCTGATCTGAAACTTTTTTATCATTGTAATATTACTATATTTAGTCATCAAGATTGTTTTTTATCTCATGCAAAGATGCAACGGAAGAGGAGAAGAAGGGGTAATATCGGTATTATCATTTAGCAGCTTGATATGTCTGGGAATGAATTCCCATTCTCATAGAGGAAGTCCGTTAAAACTTACTAAATAATTATTTATAATTAAATATTTCCTCAGTCGTCTTGAAACGAAATTTTGCTATTATCCTCACATTTTGATCTCAGCCAGATATGGGCGATTTTCCAAACTCTCAAATCATTACTTTGCCTCAGTAAGGCATTTTATTTGCATCCGTTGGCGAATCTCCTATCAACTTTTTTGAAGCACCATTAGGAGCTCCACTCGGATGAGTAAAATTTAGATGCTAAGGATAGTTAATTAAATAACCTGTAACTCTAATTAAATAACCTGTAACTCTGGTTAAGGGGTGTAATTCGATTGAGGTAAGAATTCATCAACAACAATCTTCAGATTTGATTTGAAGTCAAGAGCCACTT
>ERZ1034419.93-NODE-93-length-18311-cov-39.888585_pt1 | contig 18311 bp, 28 predicted proteins | sample MGYA00520531_ERZ1034419 | MGnify/ENA primary metagenome ERZ1034419 (study PRJEB33736, sample SAMEA104288485) | Azolla nilotica | place: Sudan | collected 1982 | study: EMG produced TPA metagenomics assembly of the PRJEB19522 data set (Is there foul play in the leaf... | reverse complement strand
CTTGAAGTTTTTTATGCTGCATTTCAGCTTGGGCTAACAAGTCTTGAAACTGATGCTTAGTTATTCCCAGTACTTGTTTTCTAGGATGTGGATATCCTTGAATATAATTAAGTGGATTTTTCCTTTTAGTAGACGGTCAAAATTCCCTTATACCATTTTTTTAACACCAAGTTAATTTTCCGGACAGGTCTTTTGTGTTGGTAAAAAACTGTAACCAGTTGATGCTATGGGATTATCTGGAATTTTCAAGCCGGAATACTTTTATCAGCCAAAAGTTGCTTTACAGCGATTGCTACCTTTTGGACGAATAGCAAATGTTGAATTTGTAGAAATGAGACTTCCTTGGGATATGAACATCAGAGTTCGTCCACTGGAAGAACATGGAAAGATTCTGGCTACACTTGGAGTCATTGATTTAGCAGTTACAGAAACTCTTTGGCGTTTAACTGAACGTGGAGAATTGGTAGTAGATGTTAGTGCAAATATCGGTTACATGAGTGCAGTTTTAGCGCATCCTGTTGCTGGTGGTTGTGTTTGGGCTTTTGAAGCTCACCCAGAAATATTTACGGAGTTAAAATATAATGTTGAAAAATGGCAAAAAAAATTACAAGATACAAAATTAATTATTGAAAACATGGCAATTTCTGAGCATACAGGTATTGTCAATTTGAGTATACCTTAAGCTTTTAATAAAAAACGAGGGCGGGCTACTGTTGTCAGTAATGATGAAGATACGAAAAAACCTAGTTTACTAAAAACCAAAATTGTCACAGTCAAATCATGCACTTTAGATGCAAAATTCCCATCCCAAACAATAGGAGTATTAAAAATAGATGTAGAAGGGCATGAATTGCAAGTAATTAAAGGAGCAAAAAATTTACTGCAAGAAGGTAGAATCCGCGATTGTGTGTTTGAAGAACATCTTGATTATCCAACTCCCGTGACTACATATTTAGAAGCAATGGGTTATAGAGTTTTGAGAATTCACAGGAAGTTTACAGGTCTTGATTTATTAGATCCTGGTTCTCAAGCTGCACGTACTAATTGGCTACCGACCAGTTTTGTTGCTACACGCAATCCTGAACGGTTAATTGGTATTTTTCAGAAACCTGGATGCCAAATTTTCCAGTCAAGCTATATTTTAATGTTGGTATACATTTTTAACAAAATTAGTTAGACAGAGTCAGTGATTACAAAAACAAGTCAGGATTTACCCAATTCTTCAACAATTGCAAAACTACACTGGACGTGGGCGCACAACTTTATTTTGGTACAGTTTGCTCTGCAAATATTGCTCTTATTTCCAGGAATCGGTTTTTTACGAGCGCCAATACGGATAGCTGCTTTTGCAGCTGGTCTGTTTTTATTGGTGTGGCTACCTACAGCAGAAAGAAAGAAGCATCCAGCGACTATGCAGCAATTATAATACTGGTAATTATGCTGTTACAGTTTTGTCTCAATCCTTATATAAATATATAAATTCTATAAATTCGGTAACGGCTGGAGTAGCTCAAGGAGCTATGTATCTTGCTATTCTCAGTCCTCTTTTTTGGATCAGAGGTTTAAAAATTACACCCAATGCTTTTGAAAGCTTAATGTTTCTGATGTGGGGTATTAATACCTTGAGTGCTGTTTTTGGAGTGTTACAGGTATACAATTTCGGTCGATTTCAGCTATCTCTTTCTACTATTGTTCAAAACAATACTTTTGGTGGAGAGAACTTATTAATAACCTTGGCTAATGGACAAGAAGCGTATAGACCGATGGGGTTAACTGATGTACCAGGTGGTGCAGCTAATGCAGGTTTCTATGCTCTTTTATTTGGTGTTGTTATTGCTCTCAAACACAAAAATCCGGTTTTAAGGATGGCTGCTGTTGCTAGTGGTGGCCTTGATTTATTTTGTATTTACCTAACTCAAATCCGTTCTGTCTTAGTATTGGCTGCTATTTCTATGGTCGTTTTGGCGGTAGTCTTGCTCAGGACTGGTCAAGTTGCCCGTGCTACAGTAATGATATCAGGTGTAACGTCTTTATTTGCGGGTGCATTTTTTTGGGCGATCACTATCGGTGGACAGTCAACCCTACAACGTATATCTATCTAGCTTATTTACCGCTTCTCGTCAAGAAATTTATCAACAAAATCGTGGGTATTTCTTACAAAATACTGTTGAGACGTTACTTCCTAAATATCTTTTGGGTGTAGGTTTGGGGCGTTGGGGGATGATTAATAAATATTTTGGTGACAACACGGATTTAGTATCCCAACCCATCTGGGTAGAAATCCAGTGGAGAGGATGGTTGTTAGATGGAGGAGTACCACTTGGCTTACGTTTTTACCCTTTATTGGACCTGTCAGACTGCTTGGAATATTGCTATCAATCGTAAATTGGGAGATTTTGCCCTGTGGGGTGGATTGGTTTTTGCTTACGATATTGGGGTGGTGGCGCTGACTTTCAACTACCCTATTTTTATGAGTCAGGGTGGGATGGAGTTGTGGTTACTGAATACAGTACTGTTTGTAGCTGCTAATCATATTTTGGCTCAAAAACCTTTAGATGTGTGATGAAGTCTTATTTGCTGGTGACAGGTGATTTTGTCAAAAGAGGTGGGATGGATCGAGCAAATTTTACCTTGGCTGACTATTTGGCCAGACAAGGGGAACAAGGTACATCTAGTAGCCCATCGGGTAGCCACTGATTTGTTAGCATATCCCCATATTCAATTCGATCAAGTGCCGAAAATAGGGAATTCTTATATTCTCAGTAGTCCTTTACTCAATCGAACAGGGCGCATCTGGGCAAAGCCTTTGGCGTTGGAGGGTGCTAGGGTGTTAGTAAATGGTTGTAACTGCCAATGGCCTGATGTGAACTGGGTGCATTATGTTCATGCAGCTTACGAACTTAATCATCAAGTAGGGTTGTTGCATCAGTTGAAAGGATTTGTTTCTCGTCGGCTGTTTTTAGATGAAGAAAAATAAGCATTAAAATCTGGGCGGGTAATAATTGTTAATTCAAACCTTACTAAACAGGATTCAATGGATAAATTAGCAATTCCTGAACACAAACTGCATACAGTTTACTATGGCATTGATCCGCAAATATTTTACCCAGCAACACCAGCCAAAAGAGCCGCACTAAGTCAGCAGCTAGGATGGGTAGAAGATAAGAAAGTTGTAATATTCATTGGTGCTTTGAGCGATCGCCGTAAAGGATTCGATACACTGTTTACCGCTCGGCAACAGTTATGTAAATCCCCAGATTGGGATGCAGATTTGGTAGTAATTGGAGTGGTAACAGAATTACCTCTATGGCAACACCGTGCTGATATTGCTGGTGTTTCCAACATTCATTTTTTAGGGTTTTGTTCTGATGTTCCTAACTTGTTGCAAGCTCCTGATTGCTGGGTTGCTCCCACTGGTTATGAAGCTTATGGTTTGGGAGTGCATGAAGCCTTGTGCTGTGGTTTACCAGCTTTAGTTAGTGCTAATGCTGGAGTTGCAGAACGCTATCCCCCACAGTTACAAGACTTATTAATTAGTAATTGTGAGGATGTAATTGAGTTAGTAACGCAACTGCAAAAATGGGGTAAAAATAGAATATATTACAGTAATTTAGTATCTTCTTTTGCACAAGAATTAAGAAGTTATAGTTGAGATGATATGGCAGAAAGTATCTTATATTAAGACGCAGTAATTTTTGTTAATTAATGAAAATTCTAATAATTGTGCTGGTAATAAATTCACCACCCCTACTATTCGGCAAAGCTGATGCTAGATGGTATTATGTATTACTTAAAGGATTAGTTGAAAATTCTCATAGTGTAACTGCCTTTGTTGCTTGTAATACATTAGAAGATATCGCTAAATCTCAAACTCTTTTTCCAAGACCAAAGTATGACCTACGCTGCTATCTTATTCCTACTGAAAGTAAGGGGCTAATAGACAAAATAAAAACTATACAAAAACCTTATTCTTATATATTCAGTCCTGAGTTTCATCAAGAGATAGCCAAGGAACTTATCAAACCTTACGATATTTTGCATCTTGAACAGCTTTGGAGTGGTTGGCTAGGACTGGAACACAGGAAAAAAGCTGTAGTCAATATCTATTACCTATTTTCGTTAGATGGGACTTTTGAGAATAAAAAATATTTAGAAACTCGCTTGAGAAAGTCTTTTACATATCGCGCTGAACAGAAACTATTAAAGGCTTTTCCGAGAATCATTACATTGTCTGAACGTCTCACCCAACATATTCAAACGATTAATCCTGAAGCTGAAATTTATACAGTTCCCTTGGAAATAGATTTTTCATTTTGTCCATTTTATGAAGACAAGCATATCAATCTACAACCAATAGTAGGGCTAATTGGTAGCTTTAATTAGACACCATCCTATACCGCAGCTGAACGACTTTTGACTAGGCTATGACTACAAATCAAATGCCTTGTTCCTGATGCTAAACTGCAAATTGTGGGGCGGGCTGCTGAAGATGTATTCGCAAAATTTACTGCTATATAAGGCTTAGAGATTTATCAACATGTACCCGATACTTTACCATATTTTGCTAATATGGATGTTATGCTATATGCACCTAATTCTGGCAGTGGAATGAAAGTGAAATTGATGGAAGCTTTTGCTTTAGGTACACCTATTGTTACTACATCTGATGGTGTTGAAGGTATTGCGGCGGAAGATGGTATTCATGCAGGTATGTGTGAAGATGATCAAGGTTTGATTGACAGAACTGTAGAATTATTAAATAATCCAAATCTACGACAAGAAAGGAGATTAAAGGCTAGATATTGAATCGAAGAATATTGTAATCCGCAGGCAACGATAGAACAAATTGAGCATATTTATAGTCAGATGCTAAGATGAAAAATCTTCATGCAGTAATAGCTGGTAGTTTGCATACTGGAAATATTGGCGATAATACACCAGTGAAAGCATTTATTAATCAGCAAAGAGAAAACTATCAAAAGCTAACTATATTAGGTGAAGCTAATCAGGATTTATTGTCTATAGGTGAGTGGATAATTTCTCCACCACCTATGGCTATTGGCTATCATTTTTGGCACGGTCATAAACAGCGAGTAGAAACACGAAAAAAAATTAATGAGCAGATGCCAGATATTAAACGAAACTACATTTGGTTAGGTGGCTTGTTAGGTCAAAATTTCTATCATACGAAATTGCGTTATCAAGAGTTAAGGTGGGCTTCACTTTTTTGTCATACACTAGTTTATTATTTTGGGGATGTTGCACCAGGGTTTCAAAATCCGACAGCAGCGAAAAAACTAATTAATAAAATTAATAATTTTAATTCATGGATTGCAGTTATATCTACTGAAGCTGCGGACTTATTAATAAATGCTGGATTAAAGTTAAAAGTATTTATAGGAATTTATGCAGTTCTATTTGATCGTTGCCAAAGCTGGGGTTTGCCATTTATTCGCCAGAAAAAAGATGTAGGCGCTGTGGCAATTGTTGTCTGTCAATTTCATTCAGAAAAATATATACAAATTTGGCGATCAGCAGCAGTTTCAGCCATCAAGCTAGGTGTGCAAATTTTCTGGATTTCACTTTCCGATAGTGAGGATATGTCTTTATGTCAACAGTTGTTTGGAGAATTTTACGAGAAATATCCACACCATCCGATGGAAATAATTTCTGCGATGAATGGAGAAACTAAAATCGCTGAAGCTTCCGTTTGCGTTACGAGATGGTTTCACGGATCAATTTTTAGTATTACTTCTGGTGTACCGACAATAGCTGTACCTTATGATGTAAAAGTTCAGCGACTATTCCAATTTTTAAATCTTGGAGAGTGGATAGCAGATCCTACTTTAAAAAGTCTAAATAATGCTGATTGGAATTCCATATAATATGGAATTCCAATCAGCCTTGGTAGGGAGGTTTCAACCTGATTATTCGCAGTTAAAACCTGGTATAAAAGCTCATCAAGAGGCCTTGGTTGATTTATCTTTGTTCATTATAAATATAAGTAAGGCAGAATTTTGTTTTATCAAAATTGCCTTTAACCCTAGACTCTTAAGCTCTCCTACACTCAGAGGATGGAATCGTTATACTGTTAATCTTCTGGCGGAGTTATCATCTTTGGGTATAGAGCTTTTTCTTTATTATGATAGTCCATTACATGAAAGCTATCTAAAGAAATTACTAAAAGATAGTTATCAAGTCCGTATTTCTACCCCTATGCGCTATATTTTATGGGAACAATATTGGTTGCTAAAACAATCTGAAAAATATCAAATAGATATCTTACACTGTCCCATGAATTTTGCTCTTCCGTGGTCTAGTCCATGTCCTCGCGTCCTGACTTTACATGATGCAATAGACCAAATTTATTACTCCCAAAATATACCTTGGTATCAACAGTTGAATTTTGCTCATATACAAAATAAGCTTTATCACTGGATTGCTAGACATAGGGCAGACCATATTATTACTGTTAGTCAATATTCAAAACAAGATATTACCAAATATTTGCATATTTCCGAAGACAAGATTAAAGTTATTTATGAAGCTGCTGATACAATGAAGTAACTCAAGCAGAACGCTTGCAGGTTAGAAGTAAATATCAACTACAACTTCCTTATATTTTCTATATTGGTAGTTGGAAAAAACGCAAAAATATTCCATTCTTAATTCAAGATCTTGCAGAAGCTAATTTAGATGGTATCGAGTTGGTAATTGCTGGCGGTAACGATGAACAATGTGATACACTTTTAGAATTAGGAGCATCTTTAAGGATTACAGATCGTTTGCGGTTATTAGGTTGGGTAGACGATGCAGACTTACCAGCACTTCATGCTGAAGCTATTTGTTTTGTCTACCCCAGTGAATACGAGGGATTTGGTTTGAAACTATGTGAATCAATGGCTGTTGGTTGTCGATATTTAGCAGCTATAAGCACTTGCTTACCAGAATTTTTAGGTGATGGTGGAGGAACTTTTTCGCTTTCTACAACTACAGAATTAGCTAATTTATTACAGCGGATAAAAGGGGATGAATCGTATTACTATGATTTAGTAAATAAAGCAAAAAAACGTAGTCAGAACTTTAATTGGCAAGTAACTGCTCGACAAAAAGAAAGTGTTTATCAAAAAGATCTGTAAATATTATTATGCAAGACAATCTAGTTTATTTGAATTATTGGAAAATAAAGGAGTTATTAAAATCAGGAAATCCAACATTTCCTCTGCATAGATGGTGGGTTTCATCTGAATTATGTGAAGTTGAGCAAGTTTTTTTTAATCAGGTTAAAAATCGAGATACTCTGCTTGATGTAGGTGCAGGTGATCTAAGTATCATGCAGAAATTTCAAAAAGCAGGTTATTCAGGACAATATCATACACAAGATATAGGAAAGGAATTCCAATATAATTATACAAATTTAGATCAAATCAATCATCAATATGCAGCTATTTTATGTCTAGATGTGATTGAACATTCACAACTACCAGAAGGTTTAGCTATGATTCATAAACTGATCAATTTATTAGCGCCTGATGGTGTGTTGATTATTCAGACTCCTAATCGCAGGTGTGTCAGAAGTCCATTAATTTCAGATATGACCCATTTGCATTGTTATAACTTACCTGATTTATGGGCTTACTTAACTTCTATGGATTTATAAGTAGAAGTATATAGAGTGGTTTTTGAGGCAGAACATAAACCCTTGAATAAGCGAGGTTTAGAATTACTAGGTAAATATATGATTACTCGTATTTTGGGTCTTGATTATGCCGATAATATAGTTGTAATAGCTCATAAATCTTCTCTTACTTAATAAAGATACAGCAGGAGTCAGAAGTGAGGAGTAAAACTCTCTTGCTGTCTAGGTTTTAATTTAGATTCTGTACCTCATTGATCTGCAATCTGCTGTATATGATATTTGGAAAAAACTCTATAACTACCGCACAAGTCCAATGGATTGAATACAAATAAAATGCAACGAACTGGACGCTCAGTAGTTAACTTTAGTACTGAACTTGTGTTATAATTAATGAGACTGAGCATAAGTATATTCGGTACGCCATTGCTGCTGCATTGCCTAGGTGATGAAAGCTATGGCGCATTTCGCGCTCCTACTGATTGGGGCAATTATCTCAATCTTTTAGAATTGGGTATTAGTGGTTCATTATTGGCACTGTTAGCAAAAGCACTGGGAATTGGAGAACATCAGCAAATCCTCCTCACACTGGCAACCGGAATTAAAGCCTACCTGAAAATATTGATTGTAATGGTATTGGCAGGATTGGGGTTGGGTTTGTTCATCACTCATCTTGTACCAGTTCAAGGAGTTTTAATTAGTGAACTACAAAAAGGTTACTAGTTAGGATTTCTGGCTATTTTTTTGTTGCCATTAACCCCTTTTCTACTTTTGGCAGATGCCAGCTAACGCAGCTATTTTGCCAACGTTTTTATCATGTTTCAAAGCTTATTAATCACCGGGTTGGCACTGTTGCTGGCATGGAAGGGATTTGGTATTACTGGACAATTCTTAGCTGTACTTGCTGGCAATATTGGGTTTCAAGTTTTGATGTGTTGGGATGGGTTGCGTCGTTATCCAGATGTTTTTTCAGCAATTAAAGATCATAAAGCCCACATTCCGATTGAAAAACAACTGTGGCAACTCAACTGGTCAACATTTACTCTCAGGCTTTCAAGCTAATTAGGCTTATTCACTGATAATATTATCATCTCCTATAGCCTCAGTCCCGCCACAGTTGTACCGTTTTTTGTCACCCAACGTTTAGCGGCATTAGCACAGACACAAATACAAGGAATTGGTAATGTAACTTGGGCGGCTCTTGCTGATCTCTATGCTCAAGGAGAAACAGAAAGATTCAATGCTCCTTTGATTGAATTGACACGATTGGTAGCACTGATGGGAGTAACTTTTATGGTTGCGGTCGCATCTTATCACCATCATTTTATTACATTGTGGGTAGGAGAAGATCATTTTGGTGGTGATGGACTCACCAGCACCCTGTAATGGATTCTTACAAGGGCTTTTATCACTTTGGGGATGGTGTTTTGGTGGTACTGGCAAGCAACCTAAATTAGTTCGACCTGCAAAGGAATTGATTTTTTATCCAGCCTGATCTGCACTCACTTTTTTGGTATTATTAGTCCGCTGTTAGGTAATTTTATTGCATTTACAACCGTCAGTTTATGGCAATTACCCCTATTAATGCGAGAAGTGTTTGGTACATCGTTGAAACAGCTTTTTTTAGCAGTTGCTCAACCTTTAACAACTGGACTTCCTTACGGTTTAGCAGTTTGGTGGATTGCTAAAAGCCACACTCCTTGGGACTGGTTAGGATTAGCTACAGAAATGGGTTTGACTGCACTAATCTACCTGGTTATAGCTTGGTTATTAGTATTGAATAAATCTGAGCGTCAGGAGTGGATCAATAGGTTACCTATGCTGTTTTCAATCTTTCATCGGAAGTAAATTTTTAGGTTGTACTCTTTATGGCTCCGGTGCTATAGAAGTTTCCTATATTTGGTTTCGGAGATTGATGAAGATTAATTCTATATGAAAGGATTGTGACCTTATTCTATTTGATCAATAAAGTCAATATTCCCAAACGTATATTCAGACTATTCCTCCAGATAGATGAGGTGTGAGAGAAATACATTATATCTTCAATAATGAGACGTAATACTAGATAAAGAATTATCTAACTACTTCGTCACCCAACTGTAGCCTACCTATTTATCTAATTTCTCTGCTAAATATCCCTCTCCCCAAAAGAGGCATTAATGACTTCAAAATATCCCTTTATAGGTTCTAATTTATGTAGAAACTATGGAGGGATTTTTTTATTTTGCAAGCAATGTTTATGATTTAATGCTGGCGTTGGTAGCGGCCAATTAATTCTGCTTTTTCCAAAATATGGCCTTCCATTGCGCTTATAATTTGGCTTTTACTAGCACCAGTTGCTAAACTCAATTTTTGATCTAAAGCATAAAGTTGGAAAAAATAGCGATGGATTCCACTAGGGGGACAAAGACCACCATAACCCAACCTGCCAAAATCATTTTTACCCTGTACACCACCACTAGGAATAGTTTTACTACCAATTATTTTTTCTGGTAGTTGATTAACTGTGGGGGAAATATCATAAATTACCCAATGCACAAAAGTCCTTGCTGGTGCATCTAGATCATCAACAATTAATGCTAAACTTTGCGTTTCCGATGGAATTTCATCCCAGCTTAAGGGTGGGGAAATATCAGCACCATCACAGGTATATTTGGGAGGAATTAACCCATTATTTATAAAGGCACTACTCGTTAATTTCATGGTTTTCGCCTCCTGTTTGGATTGACTGCGATTACCAGCAAGACTACAACTACTAATCAGCCATAATCCTACTAATCCAAATATAGCGAAGCTTTGATTGAGAGAACCTCCTCTTTGGGACATATATATTAGTTTCTGTAAAGTCAATTAACAAAAGTGTAACGTGCTTATGAAAAACGTTTGTATTGCCAGCTAATACTCTAATACAGAGGAAAGTTTCAACTGAAGATTACTGGTAAAGAAGTATTGCGTAAATAATTCATCAAATTAAAGGCTGTGGAGAAAATCCCAGACGAAGCCTTAGTAGTTCGAGGAGGACTCAACCGTCCTGAAGATATCCAGGTGGAATAGGTCTTCACCCAAGTGGGATAACAGGAATTTCAGTGCAATGTGGAGTAGGATTATCAATAGAGGAGTTAGCAGCAGTAATCTGTAATGGGCAAATAGGTGTTACAACAGTAGGAGAAGTTCGCAAAGCAGGTGGTGATGTAATCAGAACTTCTAGTATGGGTGATCATGGAACGTTAACTGGCTTAACCCCTGAGCAAATCAACAATCTTCTAACACCTACAATTCCTAAACCAAAGTAACCATCATTATGGAGATTATTAATGTATACACCAGTAGATTCTTTAAAATCGCAGGTTGATAATAATCAACAAAAACTTTTGAATAATAAGTTGAGACTTTTCGCAGACTTTAATAATGCTGATGAAGAGGGTCATCTTCGTTTAAATTGTATTGGTACAATTGATGATTCAGTAAATCAAAATATTGAGTTACAAGATGGTAAAGTAATGACTTTTTATAGCGAAAATTTAGAAGTAGATGGAATAATTAAACATTCTCAAGAAGAGAACATTTGGGTTGCAGTTATTAATTCAGATAACATCAGGCAAGCGAAATAGATGAAAGTATCTAAGAGGAAATTTCTTGATTTTTTGGAAAAGCTAACAAATACTTTTGTAGTATTGCATAAATTTGTACATACTTCCAAACCAGATGATAAAAGATTAATCCAGAATTAGCCTGAAGGTTTACTGGATGCAATGAAAGATTATATAAAATATTCTCAGGCTGCCCTTGCTCATGACGAAGACATTAGCGATTATGAATTTTATCAGCAATTTATTAATACTTTTGGAAAAGAAGAAGCTGATAGAGGATGGGATACAAAGCTTGTACTAAGAGATTTTTTGCATATACTCATAGGCGAGCCTGAATTATATCAAAGAATTAAAAACAGAGGAGCCAATTTCGATGAATATTTTGCTGTAACTTTTTCCCAAGAGCAGGTTAATGATTCTGAAACTGTGCTGCACCGAACAGAAGAGTAAGCAATAGACAGATTAAGAGAATTAATCTGCCGTCGTTAATCCTAGTAGTTATCCAGTTTGTTTCAACGCCTTGCAATCAAAAAGCTAGAAGTCTAAGAATTACAAATTATTTACTACCACTTCAAAAACGCTTCCTCAACTCCTTTCTCTCTCCTAATTTTCGCATCAGTTTCAAACCAATTAATAATCTGCCTTGTTGTTAACTCCTCAATCGGTACATCATATTCCTTAGCAATATGTTGTAAAATTCTCAAGGAAGAAATTGTCAATCTAGTTAAAAACTTTTCAGGAGAAGATAACAAAGCCCCATCAACTTGAGAGGATTCGTCTAGAGTTAAAAATTGAGTTGATGATTGATTAGGGGAAATATCCATAAAAATTCAAAATTCAAAATTTGCTAGATTCGTGTAAAACTGCTACTTTCTTAATTCTCAACTTCTGTAACTCCTGTAACTCCTGAACTTCTTTGTACCAAATAACCACAACGATGTTCACCATCAATCAACCAGTGAGTACGCTTTACAGTACAATCTGGTAAAATTGCAGCAAACATTTCTAACTCATGACCGCAAATGCTGGGAAAAGACTCAGCAACATTAGAAATAGCGCAGGTATGTTCCATGAAAATAAATCTTTCACCGTGAGCAGAATCAGACTCTACGGGGTAAAACTCCGCCATAAACCCTTCCGCCTTTCGCAATTCTACCAAATTTGCTACCCGTTCCTGTAAAGAACCAGTACCTACTCTTTCCCGATATTCTTGCGCCTTACGTTCCCATTGTTTTTGTAAGATAGTCTTGACTTGTTCTCTTCCCACAGTGGCCGCTAATGTATCCAACAGGGAAACCGCAAACTCGCCATAACCATCACTCAAGCGGTTTACATTTCTTTGTAATTGTTCCCGTCCCCTTTGACTCAGCTGATAAAGATGCTGGGGACGACCCATACCCACTTGTTCAGGGATAAAATATACAACTAAATTATCAGTCTCCAAATCCTTTAAATGACGGCGAATAGCTTGGGGACTGACTTCTAACACTTCTGCAAGCTCCAGGGAGGTGGCTTGTACTTCTTTTAAAAGATACTCTAGAATATCCTGCTTCGTTGAGGACTGCTGGGTAGTCGCCATTTTAGTCCCAAAAAAAATTTCTGAAAATTTGACTTAAACAACATTGTTGTTGTTAATCTAACGTACAATGAAATATATATTAAACAACAGCCGAGTTGTTTTAGTCGTTAAACCTATTCTAGCAGTCCTGTTAGCGATTGGTAACACAAAACGGGAATCAGCGTTAGCAGCCCGTCGCCCATCCTTTAAAGAGAATACGAGAGAACCGATGAGCGCATCTGTCAAAACCTTAGTCAACCAACCTTACAAGTACGGCTTTGTCACTGATATTGAAGCCGACACTATCCCACGGGGACTAAATGAAGACGTTATTCGCCTGATTTCCGCCAAAAAGAACGAACCGGAATTCATGTTGGAGTATCGTCTCCGAGCCTACCACCAATGGCTGAAAATGACAGAACCAACTTGGCCTCATGTCACTTATCCGCCAATTAATTATCAGGATATCATTTATTATTCTGCGCCGAAACAAACAAAAGCTAAACTCAACAGCTTAGATGAAGTTGATCCCACTTTATTGGAAACATTCGAGAAATTAGGTATTCCTTTAAATGAACAAAAGCGACTAAGCAATGTAGCTGTTGATGCGATTTTTGATAGTGTTTCTGTTGCCACTACATTTAAAGAGAAACTTGCCAAAGATGGCGTAATTTTCTGTTCTATTTCTGAAGCACTTCAAGAACATCCAGAACTGATTAAAAAATATTTGGGTAGCGTTGTTCCTATTGCTGATAATTATTTTGCGGCTTTAAACGCTGCTGTGTTCAGCGATGGTTCTTTCGTCTACATTCCTAAAGGCGTAAAATGTCCAATGGAATTGTCTACATATTTTCGTATTAACTCTGGTGATACAGGACAATTTGAAAGGACTTTAATTATCGCTGAAGAAGGTAGTTATGTTTCTTATTTAGAAGGTTGTACAGCCCCAATGTACGACAGCAACCAATTACACGCTGCGGTTGTAGAATTGGTAGCATTGGATAATGCCGAAATTAAATATTCTACAGTGCAGAACTGGTACGCCGGTGATGCTAATGGTAAAGGTGGAATTTACAACTTTGTGACTAAGCGTGGTTTGTGTCAAGGTGTAAATTCTAAAATTTCTTGGACACAATTAGAAACAGGTTCAGCTATTACTTGGAAGTATCCTAGTTGTGTCTTAGTTGGTGATAATTCTGTGGGTGAATTTTATTCGGTGGCGCTGACAAATAATATGCAGCAAGCTGACACAGGCACAAAAATGATTCACATCGGTAAAAACACCCGCAGTACAATTATTTCTAAAGGAATTTCTGCTGGTAAATCTAGTAATAGTTACCGGGGTTTAGTGAAAATTAATCCCACTGCAAAAGGTGCGAGAAATTATTCCCAATGTGACTCGATGTTAATTGGTGATAATGCTCAAGCTAATACTTTTCCTTATATTCAAGTTCAGAATAATAATGGAAAGGTTGAGCATGAAGCTTCTACTTCCAAAATAGGGGAAGATCAATTATTTTTCTTTGCTCAACGGGGTATTTCTTCGGAAGATGCTATTTCTATGATGATTAGCGGTTTCTGTAAGGATGTTTTTAATCAGCTTCCTATGGAGTTTGCCGTTGAGGCTGATAAGTTGTTGAGTCTGAAGTTGGAAGGTAGTTTGGGTTAGGTTGATATTTTTGCTTTGAGGTTTTTTTGAATGAACCGCGAAGGCACGTAGACGCGAAGTAAGAAGAAAGAAGAAAGAGAAGAGAGAGAACATGATTCTTGAGAAGAGTGATTTGATTTTGTCGGTTAAGGGTTTGACGGCTGATGTTGATGGAACTCCAATTTTGAAGGGTTTAAATTTGGATGTTCGTGCTGGTGAAATTCACGCGATTATGGGACCAAATGGTTCTGGTAAGAGTACGTTTTCTAAGGTATTAGCGGGACATCCAGCTTATACTGTGACTGGTGGTGAGGTGATTTTTCAAGGTCAAAATCTTTTGGGAATGGAAGCTGCTGAAAGAGCTAGAAGTGGTGTCTTTTTGGCTTTTCAATATCCTTTGGAAATTCCTGGTGTGAGCAATTTAGATTTTCTACGGGTTGCTTATAATTCTCGAAGAAAAGCTCAAGGGTTAGAAGAAGTTGACGCTTTCGATTTTGATGATTTGGTTGAGGAAAAGTTGGATGTTGTAAAAATGAATCCTGCTTTTCTTAACCGCAGTGTGAATGAGGGTTTCTCTGGTGGTGAAAAAAAGCGGAATGAAATTCTGCAAATGGCAATTTTAGAACCGAAACTGGCAATTTTAGATGAAACAGATTCGGGTTTGGATATCGATGCCTTGAAGATTGTTGCTAATGGGGTTAATCAATTAACCAGTCCTGAAAATGCCACAATTATGATTACTCACTATCAGCGTCTGCTTAATTATATTGTTCCTGATTTTGTTCATGTGATGGCGGAGGGACAAATTATTATAAGTGGTGGTAAGGAGTTGGCGCTTGAGTTGGAATCTCGTGGTTATAATTGGGTTTTGGAAGAAGCTTTAGGGGTAGGTGTATCATCATGACTATTGAAGTTTCTCCTAGTTCTATTTCTGATTCTCTGTTAAATAGAGATGCTTTTCTAACTGGGTTATTAAATCAGGTAACTACATCTGAAACAACTGGTTGGTTACAACAACTGCGTGACAGTGCTGTTAAATGGGTACGTCATTCTGTTATTCCCAATACCCGCAATGAAGAATGGCGTTTTACTGATTTATCTCTTTTAAAAGAGGTTGAATTTAATAGTGTAGATATTAAGACTTTAGAGAAGTTTCAGGAAACAGCTTTAGAGGTTGAGATTTTCCCTGAAGTTTCTTATTGCTTAGTATTTGTAAATGGTGTTTTTGCCCCTAATTTATCTGCAATTACTAATTTGCCTCCTGGGTTAAAAATTGGTAATTTGGATATTTTACCTGATGCAGTTGCACAGGAATATTTAGCTCAGTCTGAGGGTACAAGGGACGTTTTTACTAATCTGAATACTGCTGGTTTAAATGATGTTGCAGTGGTATGGGTTGGTAAAAATGTGGTGGTTCAAAATCCCATTTATCTGTTATTTATTTCTGTTGCTGGTGAGTCTGCCATTATTTCTCAGCCTCGTTGTTTAGTGGTAGCTGAAAGTAACTCTCAGGTGAGTTTAATTGAAGAATATACGAACCGCAGAGGCGCAGAGAAGGCAGAGGATGAGGTTTACTTTGCTAATAGTGTTACGGAAATCTGGGTAAATCAAAATGCTCAGGTGAGCCATACTAGAATTGTGATAGAAGGTGAAGCAGCTTTCCATATTGGTAAAACTGCTGTCACTCAGGCACGATATAGTCGTTATAGTTGTAATGCTGTGACTGTCGGTGGAAAAATATCACGTCACAATTTGGAGATTTTCCAAACTGGTGAGCAAACAGAAACAACGCTGAATGGTTTAACAGTTATTGCTGAGAAACAGTTAGCTGATACTCACAGTGTGCTATTTTTAAATCATCCTCATGGTGTGAGTAAACATTTACATAAGTGCATTATAGGCGATCGCGCTCATGGTGTATTTAATGGCAAGATTTTCGTTCCCAAACTCGCACAGTTAACTGATGCATCCCAGCTAAACCGCAATTTATTGTTATCATCCAAAGCGCGAGTTGATACCAAACCCCAACTGGAAATCACTGCTGATAATGTTAAATGCGCTCATGGTGCTACTGTCAGTCAGTTGGAGGATGATGAAATTTTCTATCTGCAAAGTCGTGGTATTGATCAAAATAATGCACGTAAGTTATTAGTTAATGCTTTCGCTTCGGAAATTATTAACTTTATACCTGTTAATTCTTTGCGAGACAAGCTGTTGAAAACAGTAGTAAGTCTCACAAATAAGTAATGAAAGATGCAGAATTTAGGAGTGAAAGAAAGAAGCATATTTAAAACTTCTTCAACTACTAAATTCTAAAAATCATTCTGATAGCAAAGCTTGGTAATAGCCATACTCCTAAATTCCTACACTTCTTATTAAAAATGGCATTCACTCCTACCAAAACTCTAGCTGATAAGGTTCGCAAAGACTTCCCCATTTTACATCAGGAAGTTCACGGTAAACCTTTAGTTTATCTTGATAATGCAGCTACTTCCCAAAAGCCCTTAGCTGTATTAAATGCTTGGCGCGATTATTACGAACAATATAATTCTAATGTCCACCGTGGCGCACATTTTTTGAGTGCAAAAGCCACTGATGCTTATGAAGCAGCACGGGATAAAGTTGCTAATTTTATTAATGCGAAATCACGTCAAGAAATTGTTTACACGCGGAACGCTAGTGAAGCTATTAACCTAGTAGCTTACAGTTGGGGAATGAACAATTTACAACCGGGAGATGAAATTATTCTCTCAGTTATGGAACACCATAGTAATATTGTTCCTTGGCAATTTGTTGCCCAAAAAACAGGCGCAGTCTTAAAATTTGTTGAATTGACACCAGAAGAAACTTTTGATTTGGAACAGTTTAAAAAACTGATCTCTGAAAAAACAAAACTGGTGTCAGTGGTTCATATTTCTAACACTTTGGGTTGTATCAACCCAGTTAAAGAGATAGCCGAAATTGCTCACAGATACTATGCGAAATTCTTAATGGATGCTTGCCAAAGTGTCCCTCATATGCCTATTGATGTCCAAGAAATCAACTGTGATTGGTTGGTAGCTTCTGGCCATAAAATGTGCGCTCCAACTGGTATCGGCTTTTTGTATGGTAAGTTGGAATTAGTAGAAGCAATGCCACCATTTCTCGGTGGTGGTGAAATGATTGCTGAGGTATATTTAGACCATTCTACCTATGCAGATTTACCCCATAAATTTGAAGCTGGTACACCTGCTATTGGGGAAGCGATCGCACTCGGTGCAGCCATAGATTATCTTACTAAGATAGGTATAGGTATGGATAAAATCCATGCTTATGAAGCCGAATTAACAGCTTATTTGTTCGAGCAATTAGAACAAATACCCCAAATTAGAATCTATGGACCAAAACCTAATGCTCAAGGGGAAGGTAGATCCGCATTAGCAGCATTTACAGCAGAAGGTGTCCACGCCAATGATTTAGCAACATTGTTAGATCAAGAAGGTGTAGCCATACGTTCTGGACATCATTGTACACAACCATTACACCGTCATTTAGGTTTAGCGGGAACAGCACGAGCGAGTTTATCTTTTTACAATACTAGTGAGGAAATTGATGTTTTCATCAAGGCTTTGAAGGAGACGCTGGACTTTTTTGCTAGTGTATTCGGTGAGTAAATATTGTGTGAATATTGAGTGGGTAATTCCCACCTTTTTGATTTCTCATGCAGAGACGCAGAGACGCAAAGAGAATATTAGTAGAACTATCACAAGGATTAAATGGTAATTGCGATTTTATTAGTCGTTCTCCGGAATTATTAATTGTTAATGCTCCAGTTGTAACAATTGTGTAAGGATTGAGGTGGTGGGGTATTGACAAGTGTGATAGGTGAGGCAGAATATA
>ERZ1034419.90-NODE-90-length-18657-cov-41.110257_pt1 | contig 18657 bp, 23 predicted proteins | sample MGYA00520531_ERZ1034419 | MGnify/ENA primary metagenome ERZ1034419 (study PRJEB33736, sample SAMEA104288485) | Azolla nilotica | place: Sudan | collected 1982 | study: EMG produced TPA metagenomics assembly of the PRJEB19522 data set (Is there foul play in the leaf... | reverse complement strand
TCTCTCCTAATCTTAACACTATGGAAAGCCAGACACAGACTCCTTTGTAAATTTTATGACGTGTCTATTAGGAGCGATCACCCTTGGTCTGATACTTGTGATATCTCTGCATTCCATCACACACAATCAGTAAAAGCCCAAATACCTACATCACCGTAGGTAACTGTCCAAGCTACTTCTTGGCGGCGTAACTCTCAAGGCAAAATTGAATTAATTGCAGATAAATCTCCTTCTCACGTACAACCATCATTGACTTGTGCGGTTCTTAATAAAATTTAGCTACGTTATTAATAATACCTTTGGGGGAACTTTAACTTTAAGTAGTTTATTCAACTAAGGTATTGGTGATGAGAGCAATCGACAAAGCTACAAGTCTGTGGTTTGGCGTAATTATCACAGCAGTTCAATACCTTAGCCAAAAAAAGAGTATGAAAACATGGCTGATGTAGTAGAGTTATAGTCTTCCAAAACAACAACTCAAAATCTGGCACATTGGCCATGTTCGATATCCTAATACTCTTGCAAAGCCTGCTACCAGAAATAAAAGTGACGACGATGCGGCAATTGAGCTCCCTCGTCATGGCCATGTTAGTAATGAGTGGCAGAGTCACAATGTTGGGAATCTCTCGTTGGGCAGGCATAGGTGGTAGTTATCGGAGAGTGATGAGATTCTTTCAAACCGTCATACCGTGGGCGACAGTATTCTATGAATAACCAAGATAATAATTATTGCCAGCAGATAACTGGAAAAACTAAACTTCTGGGAGTTATTGGACATCCTGTAAAACATTCTCTTTCACCAGTGATGCACAATGCTGCACTGAGTAAATTGGGGTTAGATTATGTTTATTTACCTTTTCCTATTGCACCGGAAAATTTAGAAATTGCGATCGCAGGTTTTGCGGCTATTGGGGTTGTGGGTTTCAGTGTGACAATTCCCCATAAACAGGCTATATTACCTATATTAACAGAAATTTCCCCTATTGCTCAAGCTATTGGCGCAGTCAATACTGTTACTCATCAAGGTAACAAATGGGTAGGGACAAACACAGATGTAGAAGGATTTATAGCCCCTTTGCAAACCATATGTCAGCAAGATTGGAGTCAAAAGAAGGCAGTCATTTTAGGCAATGGTGGTGCAGCTAGGGCAATTGTGGCTGGTTGTGTGCAGCTAGGGTTGGCAGAAATTCACCTTGTGGGGAGAAATATGTATAAATTGAAGGAATTTCGCCACAGTTGGCAAAATTCACCTTATGTGGATAAATTTCAAGTCCATGTCTGGGAAGAATTACCAAAGCTAATTCCCCTAGCTAATTTGCTAGTAAATACAACTCCGATGGGGATGTATCCCCAGGTAGATGAATCTCCTTTGAGTGGTCAAGATATGGCAAATTTACCTTCAGGTGCTATTGCTTATGATTTAATATACATCCCCAAACCCACGAAATTTCTAAAACTAGCAGAAACACAAGGTGCGATCGCTATAGGTGGTTTAGAAATGCTAGTTCAACAAGGTGCAGCAGCATTAAAAATTTGGTTGGAACAGGAAACAGTCCCTGTAGCGGAAATGCATCAAGCACTGCAAAATCACCTGGGCTCATGAGTAATTTTGAGTAGGTTTTATATAACGGTTGTAGGCAGAAGGTGATAGGTGATAGAAGGTATATTTATACTCCCCCAACACCCCCATCACCCTATTGCGGCATCTTCATATACCTTTCCTGTCCTTGGGAATTATAGAGAAATACGGGTAGGTTAGAATTTCCACTGATGACTCCTAAAGCCTCTTGCAAAGCTTGTAAATGACTTTGGATATCAGGGTTAATTTGTAATGCTTGGTCATACTCTGGGGTTAAACGGACAAAAATACCCCTAGTTTCGATGTTAAAAATGCAAAACCGCATATTATTAACACAGGTTTTTCCCAAATCAGCGCGAGTTTGTGCCAAATTACCATCGAGTTGTTGTTTTTCTTTTGCCTGTGCTTGAGCAGTCGAATAGGATTGAATGACGGATTGTGCTTGATTGTAGAAAGAACTATCTTGAGAAACCTGTTTAGCTATCTGTACAGCTTGCTCCCAAGATGCTATTGCTGCCTGCCATTTATTTTGTGTTTCATAAACTTTAGCTTGATTAGCCATGTTGACAGCTTGTTTGAAGTTGAGAGCCGCAGCAGCTTGTTTTCTAGCGCGATTGCGTGCCAATATAAGTCTAGGCTGATAATCGGTTAAAAGGTTTTTTGCTTCCTGGTATGTTGTGCTGTTTGAGGGAATACTTTTCAAATCATTAACAACTTCTTGCCAAGCAGACTTTACCCTTTGCCAGTCATTATCCGATTTAGCATTAGCTTCACGCTTTAGGGCTGATTCAGCTACAGTCTTGGCTGTGGTGAGTTTTTCCAGCCATGATTCTTCACTGAGCAATTGCTTATTGAGAGTCTGTAAGTTGCTTTGATACTTGGACAAATTTGCCCGCACTAGTCCATATAGTTCGTTACCAGGTTTAATAGACTCTAGTGGTATGATTGCTTGTCGCCATAAACTTTGTCTAGCACGTAGCTCTTCCAGGCTAGTTGGGGGGGTTTTGGTTTTTTTCTCTGCTAGATTTGCAGACTCTAAAGCTTTTAGCACCTGGGTAATTTTTGCTGATTGGTCAGAAAAACTTAAATTGATTTCCTGGGCTGATTGATAACGAGGGGACCATTGAGGAATTACTTTGAGATCCGAAATAACTGTATCTATTTGTTGTTGTACTGCTACTAGTTCTTTTTGAGACTTGGCCTGACGGATCAATTGTTGGGTATTGCTTTTGAATTGCTGCGCTATTTCTAATTCTTTACACTCAGCAATCACGCAAGCACGAGTCAGAAAAAAAGCACCACCACCAAAAATAACTGCCACTCCCAATACCCCTCCCAATACCCCACCTAAGAGGATGGGTAAGGATGAAAGGGATAGGTGTTTGGTTGTCGATAAATTTTTTCCATCTGCGAAGGGGTCAAACTTTTCTGCTTCTCCTCGGCTATCCTCACTCTCCTCAAGCAATGAATTATCTGAGCTATATGAACTTGAACTATCTGAGCTATATGAACTATCTGAGCTATATGAACTATCTGAGATATTGTCATCTACTAGTAAGTTAAATGGATTATCCGAGATATTGTCTTCTGTGATAGGAGATGGAGAGGGAGGGTTGAGAATATTGAGTGGAGGAAAAATCAATTGGTGATTTGCTGTACTGTAATCTGAGCCTGTGCTGGCTTCTTCTCCGATAATTCTTGAATCCTCTTGTATCTTTTTAGGCTTGACAATTATGGAATTTTTAGTGTAAGGTACTTTTTCTCCAGAAACTCTCAGGTAAAATTGTACCCTTTGCTCATGATATTGAGATTGCGACTGGAGTGTTTCCTCAAGTACCGCAAATATTTTCTCTGTATCAAAATACACATTCAAATGGTGTTGAATTAAAACCATCAGTTCGTCATTTTGGATGGCACATCGAACCTGGAAAACTTTGTCAGGTGGAAGTTCCATCTGTAGTTCTTCTTGTAAAATACTGGCTATAAGCTGCATATCTTCTTTTTTCAATGTGACTTTAATCATGGTCTTACTGCTAATGTTCTATATAGTTTTATAGTTTTTATCCTCTTTGACCACGTGAAATAAAGCATTTATGTTTGTTACATATACGTACATACAGCAGATTGCAGATGAATGAGGTACAGAATCTAAATTGAAACCTAGACAGCAAGAGAGTTTTACTGGTGACTCGTGAGTCTTGACTCGTGACTCCTGCTGTATTTTCTTTACCCCAGTTTTACATCAAACAGAAGAACTTTTTTGCACTAAGTTATATCTGTTACCAGATAGTAACAAACTGGTGATAGTTGAGGGTTCTACTTTTTTATACTGCTAGATGATAAATTGGACAATCCGAATACGAGTATAAATTATTTAAGGAAAAATATACAAGGATAGCCCAGTAATTTTATAGACTAGCAAGTTGGTCGACAGGGTGGGTGGTTTAGGTATGATTAACCAAATTACAGCGGGTGGAGTTCTGGAAATGAATTTGCTACCCTTGACGAATTCGATAAAATTAATTCGTGTTAAATAAATTTTCTAGTCAACCAAAGCGCAATTATGTAATCTAAGTGCTGTACAAAAGATCAGATAAAACTAAAAAGCTGCTTTGGAATTATTAATACAAGGTGTGTGTCAATGGATTTATTGGAGTACCAAGTTAAAGAATGGTTTGGCAAGATGGGCATTCCCGTATTACCATCCCAAAGAATTGACCATCCTACAGATTTAAAACGCTTAAAAATTCACTATCCGATTGTACTAAAATCGCAAGTACACGCAGATGAAAGAGCTAAAGCTGGTGGAGTCAGGATTGTGGAAACCACAATTGATGCGATCGCAGCGGCTCAAAATATCTTCAATTTGCCGATTTGGGGGGAATTGCCAGAGGTTTTGCTGGCAGAATCTAAGTATGATGCCAAGGATGAGTTTTATTTGGCTGTTGTTTTAGATACAGCCCTGTGTCGTCCGGTGCTTTTGGGTTGCAAACAATCAGATATTGATTGGGAATCTCCAGGGGAGAAAATGCAATATGTGGTTGTAGAACAGGAATTTTCGCCATTTTATGCCAGACGATTGGGATTGAAAATGGGGTTGCAGGGTGCGCTGATGCAGTCAGTCAGCGACATTGTAGAAAAAATGTATCAGTTATTTGTGCAGAAAGACCTGGATTTAGTTGAGATCAATCCTCTAGCGGTCAGTGCTGCGGGACAAGTGATGGCTCTCAATGGTAAAATTAGAGTCAACCCCAGGGCAATTAACCGTCATCCAGAAATCGCCCAAATGGCAGCCAAAATAGCAAATAGGAATAAAACAAGCAGGACTAACAATATTTTGGGTAATGGCAACGGGTTAGGAATTCATGGAAAAATCGGTATTTTAGCCAATGGGACTGGTTCATTGTTGACTACCTTAGATGCAGTTTTTAATGCGGGTGGTAAACCTGGTGTGTCTTTCAACTTACGGCATTCTTTTTTAACTGATAGTACACCAAATACTTTTTGCGATCGCTTGGCCACAAGTCTGAGAAATTTAGCTAGCGACAAAAGCATTCAAGTGATTCTGATGAATTTTCTGGGGACTATTCCTGATGGCTCCCAAATGCCAGAGGTCGTTGCCAATTTTATACAAGTGGACCCGCAAGAACTGAAGTCTCCTTTGTCAACTACTAGTAAAAATAAGTCCAGACATTTACCCAGGATGGTTTTCCGTCTTGCTGGTGCTGATTTTCAGGATACCAAGAAACATTTAACTGCACTCAACCCTGAAAGTGACACGCTGATAGTAGTGGAAAATTTAAATGAAGCTGTGGCACAAGCAGTCCGTTTAGCTAAACTACCTGCGTACAAAAAGTAGTATCCATTAACAGTTAACAGTTATCAGTTGAGTGACTAATAACTAATGACCAATGACCTACGATTAATAACTAATGACTAAATTTTATGAACTTAAGACCAGACAGCAAAATTTTAATACAAGGCTTTAGTGAATTTATATCAGCAACTCATATTGCTCAAATGAAAGCTTATGGCACTAATTTGATAGCTGGTGTTCAGCCTGGATATGGTGGACAGATGAAGTATGATCTGCCAGTGTTTGATTTAGTAGAGGAAGCAATATCAAAATTGGGGGCAATTGATACGACAATTATTTGTGTCCACCCTTATCAAGTTTTAGATGCGGCATTGGAAGCGAGCGCATCTAATATTAGACAGATAATTATTATTTCTGCTGGTGTGCCACCGTTGCATATGGTGACATTACTCCGCAAAACTGAGACTCGTGAAATATTGGTGGTAGGGCCGAATAGTCCGGGAATTATTGTTCCTGGTAAAATTCTCTTAGGCACTCAACCAAGTGAATTTTATACACCTGGTTCAGTGGGAATTGTTAGCCGTAGTAGCACTCTAACTTATGAAGTGGCTTGGGAATTGACCCAAGCTGGTTTGGGTCAATCAATTAGTGTGAGTATTGGTAGTGATGCTATTGTCGGTTCATCGTTCCTGCAATGGTTGCAAATTCTGGATGAAGATGAAACTACCGATGCGATCGTTTTAGTCGGTCAACCAGGAGGAGGGAGTGAAGAAGCTGCTGCACGATACATAGCTGAAGCTATTGACAAGCCTGTTATTGCTTATATTGCAGGTAGACACGCACCACAAAGCAAATATTGGCATCAGACAGGAAATATAGCAACTGTTGTCAGACGTGATCCCAATTTTGGCACTACACAAAATAAATTAGCGGCTTTCCAAGCAGCACAAGTTCCTGTCGCTGAATATCCTGCACAGATTCCCGAATTGTTGAAGAAGGTAATGGGGAATAGGTGATTGGTAATTGGTGATGTTCACCAACATTAGACATCTGGTGACAAGAATGTAGAGGCGGTTTATGAAACTTCTTGACAACGGTTTTGGATAACGCGCTGTTTAAAGTGGATTTTTTTAGATAGTTCTTCCTGATCAACTTAATTTTGATCAGGTTTTGGGGTTGAAGTCAACGCCCTTGCTTCATTATTTTGGGACATTGGGAATTACTTTCTTATGCTTCTCACTCCTGAACTACGAATTCTGATACATTTGTGACAAGTTAAGGCTGAAAGTATTTTTTCAAGAGCCTTCGAGAGAATTGTGGTGAAAAAACTGGTCAGTCCCACGTTGAAGATCAGGAAAAGGAGCGACAACTAACTTAACACTTGGTTTTCGCTTCTGTTTGATAATACCTAAATCTCGATTTAGAGGGTCAGCAAAATATCTAACAGGATCTGTTGCCTTACCTTTTTGACTAGCCATAGTAAAATTATAAAGACCACGATAAATCATTTCTAATGAAATCTCATCAAAAGGCAGAGAAAGTTCATCTGCTACCGCATCACCTAAATCTAGTAAAACACTATAAAATCAACAATTTGCCCAAATTTGTAATTTAATTCCATTGATTGAACCTGTTCATAAATAACTTAAACCCAAGAGTCTTTTGACTGTATTAAAAGCATCTTCAATTCACCTTGACTAACTTTTGTGGGATTACACCACAGAAAACCATCTCTAGCTAACATTCTTGTCACTTCTCTGACTCCTCCTATATCTCGCCACAGTAAGGTCAACACCGCACCCATCATCAACGGTAAATTCAGTATCCGTTCTCTGAGTCCTAGTTTTCGGTAGTAATTTTCTTGATTTGTAATGGCTGGTGTCAGTCATCTTTCCAATTGCTCGGCTATTACTTCATATTCGACCATTGGTCTCTGTTTCTTGTTGCCGTGGTCTCGATTGGTTTTTCGGCTGCTTGTCATTGCTTGTCTCAACCGCTAAATTATTTGTCTACACTGAGTTGATAACGATTTTTGACCTATCCAAATACCACGCTTGACAATTTCTTCTTTTCCTTAACTTGTCACCAATGATTCTGATATGTGTTCAATAATTGAGCAATATAATCATAACCGTCTACACCGATAAAGGAGATGATTCTGGGACGATTTTGTTGAAGCGAGACTTGGAATTTATCTGTACCGAGTTGTCCTTTGATTATGCTCAATAAACCAGCGGGTTGTCTCCATTCTTGGGAATAAATTTGTTCTAGTAAATACATTCCCAGACTACCCATATAAATAGCCTTTTCGTAATTTCGCAGGTGATAATTAGCTTCTGCTAAATAGGATAAATTTTGTCCCTGAAGATATAAGTCACCGGAAATTTGGGCGGTTTTGAAACCAATTTCTAAATATTTAATGGCGTTTTCGTGTTGTGCGGTGACTAAATAGGCAATTCTTATGCTGCTAAAACATAAGGCTTGAGTTTGCAAATCACCTAATTTTTCGGCTAACTTCAAACCTTGTTCCAAATAATTAATTGCTGATTCATAAACTTCAGGTCCAATGTTTTCTAATTGTTGTGCTTGCATAACTTCGCTGTAACCCAAATTTACCAGCGCGTTAGTTTCTCCGATTTTGTCACCTGCTTGTCTACTTAATATTAATGCTCTTTGACTGTAATTTATGGCTTCGGGATAATTTTTTTCTTGGACGTAGGTACGACTGAGGTGGTTAAGATTAGCAATTTCACAAACGCTGTCTTTAGCACTTCTGGCTATTTCCAAAGCTTGCTGATGGAAATTTATTGATCGTGGACATCGGCCTAAAGCTCGTTGAGAATAACCTAATAATGTTAAAATTCGCGCTTTCTCTTGTGTTCCTTCCACAGAACTTAGAGGTTCATCTAAATAATCGAGGGTATCACACAAAGAACTACCAGAAAAAGAAGCGAAAATCCCACCATAGAGTGGAAAATAAGGACGTTGGGCAAAGGTTCGTAAAATTTGGAGCATAATTAGAGAAGCTCCATTGCTGTATGCTATTGCTTGGGTTTGAAAACCGGATGCTAATTGACTCCAAATAACTGCAAAGGTCAAGAATGTGGAGATTGATAATTTTGGGCCTGCTTGAATATCATAAGCTTGTTGATCAAACCAGGTAACTAAACCAAGTTGTAACAATTGTAAAACTATTGCTAATTCTACCTAATCACTGAGGGTAATGTTTTGTTCTTTTTGGCTAAATTCAATTGCAGATTGTTCTAATGCTAAGGTGCGAAAAAATGTTTGTGGTATTTCGCTTTTAACTGATTTTGCCCAACTTGCCCAAGGATCTCTTTCACCAGGTACACCACCAAATCCTAGAGAATTTTTTTGTTCATACATCGAACTGAGGAGGTTTTCTTGGATGCGTTGCCAAGCTGCTACACCACGAGTTATACCTGTAGAGATTGCCATCAAATCAGAATTAGCTGCACCATTAGCTGCACCAAATTGTTGTAATGATTTGGCTAATTTCTGTAATTGGGATAAATTTAACGGATATTTTTGATTGGGGTCAAGGAAGCGCAAAAATACAGCTAAACGCCGTTCATTGCTAGCAATGGTAATTTCTCGAACTACTAAAGCTATAACTTCTGTGGCTTTGTTTTGTTCTTGCCAGCGTTTCCATTGAGATTGTATGGTTTTAATTGCTCTTAATCTGCGTGTGCCTTTTGACTTTTTTAGTTCGTCTTTTTCACTATCTACTTGAGTTTGAAGGGTTGTCAAGCGATCACTCAAAGCTAATTCAAATATTTCCCCTGTACCGGAAGCAATACCTTTGAGTAACATTTGGTATACCTGCTCTACAGAGCTAATCTTACCCTTGAGAGTGGTTTCGACAATTTCATCAATTAAGGCGAGGTAGCGATCTTGTAAAAGTAGGGATTCTGACACTTTAGTTAATAAAGAAAACATCACAACAATTCTAATTGTAGTAGGACTGAGGGTGACATAGATTAGGAGGTGACAGGGGACTTTGGGTTAAAAAACTAGATGCGTGACAGCTTACTCTCGCTGAATTGAATATTTAACCCACAGTCCGCACTTCATTTTGAAGTACAGATACAGGTGTAATAAGTCGCAAAAATGGCTTAAATAGAGACAATGATGATGTTAATGGCATTGTGTCTTTTGGTTTATAATCTAGGAAAAAGACAATTAGGGTGTGCTGAAAAATTCATGAAAAGGCAAGAGAAGAATTGACTAAATAGTCAGACAGGGGAAAAGATAAGTTTTTGTGGGCTGCGGATTATCCAAAACATAATTTTCTTTAATAAAAGAAGTGAAAAAAGATGTTATTTTGAAAAATCGCCATAAAAAGACACAAGAAAGCCTTAAGAGAAGAGTACAAAGATTCATAACTAAGAAATAAATAGCAATTCTAGTTAAAGAAGTATGAGAAAGTTTAGCCATCACTCTCCCAAGGCTGAATCTTCGTTTAGGTTGTCCAAATTTACCCTCAATACAGTTACGAATTCTCTCATCCTTTAAAGATTGTTTCTTTTTTCTTTACTGAAATTTTTAGGTGGTCTTCCCAAAGGAAGTCCACTGACTCTAATACCTCTTTCTTTACACCAAGCACGATTGTCTCTATTTCGATAGATTTTATCAACATGAACTGATTCAGGATAACAAACCGTGTAGTAGTTGAATACTTCAACTTGTGATTTTAAGTCTCCTGATTCGTTAAAATTATCCCAACTCATGTGGTTTATATTGCCTATTACTCAGTTTTACGAGTGACGCACCCAAATCTATTATTTGCTGAATGTGAGCTAAGTTTCTTTCTATATATTGCAGTCGCCTTTTGATAGCTTTTCTTCTTTCTTTAAAGGTTATTTTTCTTCTTTTGGCTACTGCTAAATAATTTTTCTCGCTATATTCCTGTAGGTTCTCGGTTTGTTTATATTTTTGACTTGCAGGGAATTATATAATGTATCTGTAGTTTTTTTTGTTTGCTTTCTTGCTTGGATTAATAATCCAAAGTCTCTTGGATAACTGATATCTGCTGGCGCACAACTGGCATCTAATATTAATTTGCCCCGATTGGTCTGGTCACCTTTGAATCTTCTGTTTATGACTTTTTTTATTTTACTTCCTCCTCTTTTATTTCTAACCCCTGTTTAACAATTTCTTGATTCAATTTGTTGACTAATTTTATATCTATTTTTTCTCTAAGGTGAATTAGCATGGAAGCATCAAATCGAGCTTCGTTACTATAGGCTGACATTCCTATAAACTATTGCAGATAGGGATTATTCCTAATATGTTCTACTATTTTTCTATCACTTATTCCTAATTTCTCTTTGATTATTAATGCTCCCAACACCATCCTAAATGTTTTGGCCGGTGCGCCTATTTCCTCTGAAAATATGGCTGCATATTCTCCTTCGAATTCTGACCAATGTATCATCTACACCATGATTATACAGCGGTTATCTGATGCTAGTTTCCCACCAAAGGGTAGTTCAAAGTTTTTTGGCAGTGTTTCTTGTTATTGCGCTTTTCTATATATTTTAATGCACATTGATGCAAGGAGTTTTACCTATTTTAACTCTTTTCTTTGCACTTTTTTCACTTTTTACACCGCGAATCTCTTAATAGACCTCTTGCAAAATTGTTTATGTGGTATGATAGAGAGTTTTGGGTTTTATGTATTTTTGGTGTTCTTTGCGCTCGCTAATTCAAACATAACCGTGTAACTCTAACTTCTTTCGGCTAGAACAAAGACCAGCCCCTATTATAACATAAAATTAATTCTGCAAGAGGTGTAATTTATCCAGGTTCATCCAGGTTTTTCGTTGATTCAGCAAGCCCCAATTAAGAATCTCTTTAAAGATGCAAAAAGCGACAGTTAAAAATCAACTGAATAAACCAACAAAATCCTCTACTTTGCGTTGGATACTTCAGAGCCAGTGCCTTGGGCGGGTTCCCCGAGTTGAAGCAACTGGCGTATGCTTCCAAGGGATTCATATTATGATTATACAAGGAGTTCAACGAATTCTTAACTTAATTGAGGAATATTATGGTTCTGCTAATTCACCTGCTTGTGCTTCTCCATTTCCTAAGAGGAGTGAAAGAATTAAGCAAAAAATTAACAGTATTTTCATCAAAAAAGTAAACAAGAGAAATATTAAATTAATATCCCCGAAACATTGCATAATTCGAGGATTTTTGATTGGGAAACTTACAAAGTTTCAATTGGTAAAGGTTGCCAAATTTCACCATATTTTTCTCTTAAGTTTTGCCATGCTTCTACTTGCCCTGCTTGATATTCTCCGGGTTTACCCCATTGTAAAAATATGCTTAAAGCAGGTTCTTGTTGCTCATCTAAAAATCGGATTGCATAGGTTGTAAAATTACCTCTTTTTGCTTCACCTATTTCAAATTTCACTTGAGTAATTTTGTCCATATTCAAATGAAATTCAAATCCTTCGGTGTGGATATTGGCATATTTACCTTTGAGTAATTCTGCGTAAAATAGCTTTTCCATTTTTCCACGTGCTTCTAAAACTGCGGCGCTGCTAGTGACAATTAAACGTAAAGTTCCTAAATTTTCACAAGCTTCCAAAAATTCTCTCAATGTTGTACTCATAACTCAATACTGCTTGGTTGACGTTTAATCTCCCCAACCCCCCTTGAAAAGGGAGGCTAAGAATGGCTTTATTTCCCCCTTATTAAGGGTAGCCACTGCGGTGGACGGGTTTCCCGGCATAAAGCCAGTGGGGTGGATTAAGGGGGATCTGCAAGGTTTGAGCATTTTAACTGAGTAGTATTGACTCATAACTTAGTTTTTTAGTAATGACTAATTGACTATCTTTCGTGAGCTTCGTAAGCGGCGACAATACGCTGTACTAAAGGATGACGAACTACATCTTTTTGGGTAAATTCACAAAAGGCAATGTCTTCTACGTGCTTCAAAATTTGTAAAGCTACTGTTAATCCTGATTGTTGATGAAGTGGTAAATCTGTTTGTGTGATGTCACCTGTAATTACCATTCGTGAACCAAAACCCAGACGGGTTAAAACCATTTTCATCTGTGCTGGTGTGGTGTTTTGAGCTTCATCAACAATTACAAAGGCATTATCTAATGTCCGTCCACGCATATAAGCTAGTGGTGCAACTTCAATTACTCCACGTTCCATTAAATTGGGGACTTTTTCAGGGTCGATGAATTCATTGATGGCATCATAAAGGGGACGAAGATAGGGATTAACTTTTTGTTGTAGGTCTCCTGGCAAAAATCCCAATTTTTCTCCTGCTTCTACGGCAGGACGGGTTAAGATTAATCGTTCAAATTGATTAGATAGAAGTTCTTGGACAGCAACGACGACAGCAAGATAGGTTTTACCGGTTCCAGCAGGACCGATACCAAAGGTGAGGTCGCGTTTGCGAATGGCTTCAATATATTGTCTTTGACGAAAGGTTTTGGCGCGGATTTCTTGATTACGACGACTTTTGGCGAGGATGTCTCGTTGTAGGTCTTGGAATTCTCCTTGACAATCGCCCTCTATGGCTTGACGGGCTGTTAAAATATCCGCAGTTGATATATTATTGCCTTTACTCCACAGGTTTTCTAGAGATCGCACTAATCGCGCTGCCATATCAACCTGCTTATCTGTACCAGCAATTAGGAGTTCCTGTCCACGTAAAACTAAGCTGGCTCCTGTTTGTTGAGATAGAAATTTGAGATTTGCTTCCCCATATCCCCCTAGAGCAATGGCACTGGGAATATTAGGCAGCTGAATTGTTAAAGCACCTGCCATAGTTTGTTAGTTATAAGTTGAGGAGCAATTCTTTACGAAGATGATATTTTCCCAAAAAATCGGGCTAAATAATTTTTTGAATTTTTTTAATCTTTATAAGAATTCACAATATTCTAACCTGGAATATGCTGAAAAATTCAGCCATCCCAAAATCCTTCAACCCAATAATAAGCACAAACGCTGACTAAATCAGTCTTTGCGAATCTAAAATCTAAAATCTAAATTTTAATTAATTCTGAGAATAGGCTGGCAACAGATGTCTATACTTTATTGGTAACTCCGTCAGAGTAACGAGAGATGCCGAAAAGATTTGACAATCTTGTTGCCACCTGTCTGCATTTTTTCCAGAACTGATTACTGGGTAAGTCCGCTTAAATTTAGCAGTTTAGACCTACCTATTGGAAACGGGGTTTCGCAATAGGTCTGGGGATGTTTCCAGTTCTTTCTCTTGATCTTGGTGGGGGTATTCTTTCTTCCTGTTCTTCATCGAAAGACATACCATCCCGACTTTGGGAACTGCTGCCGTAGATGTCCAGGTATACTGATTGCCCAGCTAATTCTGCTGCTGCTGCAACCACTGTGCGAATCGCCTGAATATTGCGCCCCCCCCGACCAAAAACTTTTCCTTTGTCTGTCGGGTCAAAAGCGATGCGAATCCAAGCCCGTTTGAGGATGTGAGACATTTCACAATCGACGCTTAAAGACTCTGGAGATTCTAAAAACGGCTGCACAAGAAATTTTACCAGCCCAATATAGTTAGGACTGGCTGTTGATGATTTCATCTCCAGATTACGATGCGGCTGTTGCACTGACTTGTTCAAAAACGTTAGCTTTTACTAGAATGCGACGAACTGTATCCGTGGGTTGAGCACCTTGTTGTAGTCGCTTAATTATACCGGGAACATCCAATCGGACTTCATCAGTTCTGGGGTTATAAAATCCTAGTTCTTCTAGGGGACGACCATCACGCCGAGACATGTCGTTAATAGCAATAATGCGGTAACTTGCCTCCCGCTTTTTACCAAATCGCTTTAAGCGCAGTTTGATCATGTTGAGAACTCGTTGTCCTGTTTGTAAGTTGTGATTTTGTTACTGTTGTGATGAAGAAGTGACTAGCCTAAACGGCCTCTGTTCAAAACTTCCAATACTGAAATGATAATTTTAGCACTTGCTAGGCATTATTGGCGGAAGGTGACAGGGAACAGGTGACAGGTAGAAGGCAAGAAAGGTAGATGAAAGAGAATTACAGTCCCTTCCTTATCTCCGCGCTGTCACGTGTCACCTGTTCCCTATTCCCTGTTTTTAAAGAGTGCCAAAGCCTTTTTTCTTTTTCTCTTTCTTTTTCTTTTTGCTTGGTGGTACGCCACCGGGATAACCGCGCCAACCGGGTGAAGGTCGATTTCCTGCAGCTAGGGGGTTGCCCATACCGCTGACACCAAACATTCCTGGCATACCGCCGGGGAATTTGCCTTGACCCATTTGTTGCATGAGCGATCGCATTTTTTGGAAATCTCCCACTAACTTGCTGACATCTGACTCTCTATAGCCAGCACCACAAGCAATTCGTCGCCGCCGACTGGGAGAACTAGCCAATAAATCCGGGTCGCGGCGTTCTTGCTTGGTCATGGAATTAATCATGGCTTCACAGCGTTTTAGCTGGGTTTCCCCCTGCTTCAACTGGTCATCTGAAAGCTTGCCGATACCGGGAATCAACTTCATGATTCCACCCAAGGACCCCATATTTTTCATGAGGCGTAACTGTTTGAGAAAGTCTGTAAAATCAAACTTCGCTGACAGGATTTTCTCCTGCATTTGCTCGGCATCTGCCAAGTCAATTTCTTCTTGGGCTTTCTCTACTAAAGTGAGAACGTCACCCATCCCCAAAATCCGCGAAGCCATCCGTTCAGGATAAAACGGTTGTAGCGCCTCGACTTTTTCACCCACACCGACAAACTTAATCGGCGTACCAGAAATTTGTCTTACTGACAGCGCCGCACCACCCCGGCTATCACCGTCTAATTTAGTGAGAATTGCCCCAGTAATACCGATTTGGTCGTGAAACGTACGAGTCAGATTTGCGGCTTCTTGACCCGTCATTGAGTCCACTACTAGCAAAGTTTCGTCAGGTTCAATAGTTGACTTAATGCGGGATAATTCCGCCATCATATCCTGGTCAATTTGTAAGCGTCCAGCCGTATCAACAATAACTGTATTAATGCCTTCTGCTCTAGCGTGTTCCACACCTTGACGGGCAATTTCTACAGGATCAGCGTCGCTGCCTAATTCAAACACAGGTACGTCAATTTGCTTACCGAGTGTCAAAAGCTGCTCAATAGCTGCGGGACGATATACGTCTGTGGCGACTAACAAGCAACTACGATTTAATTTCCGTAAATGTAAGGCTAATTTGGCGGTAGCGGTGGTTTTACCAGTACCTTGTAAACCTGCCATTAACACGATGGTAGTTTTACCCTCAACTTCTGCTAGGGGAATATTTTCTTCCCCCATCACCTGGACAAGTTCATCGTAAATAATTTTGATAAACTGTTGATCAGGGCGCACGCCAGTGATTACCTCAGCTCCCTGAGCTTTGGTTTCGACTTCAGAAATAAAATCTTTGACTACTTGGAGGTTAACATCTGCTTCCAACAAGGCGCGACGCACCTCACGCAAAGCATTTTGAATGTTGGATTGAGAGATTCTATCTTGTCCCCGCAGTTTTTTCCACGCAGATTCTAAACGATCAGATAGTGCATCAAACATAATGTAGTTACAACGTAAGTTAGCCAGTGAGAAAGTCGGAACTGCTGGTATTGCGCTCCAGGATGTCCGGTAAAGTTTAAACGTGCTATATTAACAGCTTAGTAGTTTTTGCTCCAAACTGTAGGATATACAGGATTGGGGACTGGGGACACTTCAACAAGCTCAGTGCATCGCTGGGGATTGGGAAAGAGTTTTTCCGACAACTGGTAACTTCTTTTTAATTGAAGATTAAATCTAAGCGTTGCTGGGCTGCTTTCAGGGCTTCATCTGGGGAACTTTTAACTTTTACCTAAAAACACTACTTCAATTGCCCTTCCTCAAGTGTCGGAAATGTGAGTATAACCAGGAAAAATGGAACGTGATCGCCCGTGTTTTGCCTGTTCTAAAAATACCTTGATTTGTGGTTGTTCTTTCAGGAATTCTTGATATTTAGGACTTTGACGCGATTTGATATTTACAGGTAAATAACCTGTTCCCAAAGCCAATTCTGTTTGGAAAGCCGCACTCAAAGCATACTCAGCAAATTTAAAGGCGGCTTTTTCTCGTTCTGGACTGGTTTTGAACAAACACAGATTTTTTCCACCTATGAGGGTAGCAGGTTCTTGAGCAACAGGAATGGGAAAAACATCAAAATCTACACCACTCTGTTTCAATTCTCCCAAACTCGACGGGCCTGTTACCTCCATCGCTACTTTGCCATTAACCAGGCTTTCTATCTCATAACCCCTTTCTAAACCGGATAATATAGCAGAACCATCTTTGATTAAATTTTGCCAAAGTTGCAAAGCTGTGATCGCTCCTTGATTATCTGCCAAAACCACATCTGGCGCACTTTGAGAGTCACCCTTTACTAGTTTACCGCCACCACTCCATATAAACGGCAACCAGGTAAAAACTGTAAATTCTCCCTTTCCCGCAGGTAGCAGTATTCCATACTGATTTATCTGCCCATTTCCATTAGTATCACGAGTTAATTTTTTAACAACTTGTCGTAACTCTTCCCACGTCTGCGGTAACTGAGTAATTCCTGCGGCTTTAAATAAACTTGGGGGGTAATAAACATTAACGTTATTTGTAGCAAATGGGAGTCACTAAATTTTACCTTTGTATTCCATTGATGTATAGAAAGTTGGATCAATATCATTTTAAACTGGAGATTTAGCTAACTTGTCATCTAAAGCTATGATTGCCTCCAGTTCGACTAATTGTCCTGCAATTGTCGGATTATACCACAATAAATCAGGTGGTCTATTTCCTAGCACTGCTATCAAAATTTTGGGGATTTGTTGATCTTGTTGCCCCACATACAGTGATTATACTTGGATATTTGAGTGAGTTTGATTAAATTTATCTACCAGTTTTTGTAAAAAATCCCGATTCTGTGGTGGGTTCACACCATGCCACAGAGTTATATGAGTTACTTGATGAGGATGTATAGCTTGACAACCACCCAAAGCCAAGATACCTACAAACAGCACTAGCAGTAAACTACTAAGGTAATATTGTGCTTTCTTCGATTTGCGTCGGAAATTGTGGGGAATTAAAAGTTGATCCACATGATTGACAAATTTAAGCAATTTCATCATCAAAACTTGAGAACTTGCACAATCATCTTATATCAGGGAATGAGGACTGGGGAGATGGCGGAGATGAGGGAGATGGGGAAGATGGGGAAAAGATGGGGAAGATGGGGAAAAGATGGGGAAGTAATTTTCCTAATGCCCACCAATGACCAATCACCAATCACCAATGACGTTATATTCTATGTTTGAATAGAGTGTTAATATTTTTATTTCTTTATGGCAGGACATAGTAAATGGGCAAATATTAAGCGTCAGAAGGCGGTAGTAGATGCAAAAAGGGGAAATGTCTTTACCCAGCTATCGCGGGCGATAATAGTTGCTGCGAGAAATGGTGTACCAGATCCGGCGGGAAATTTTCAACTGCGGACGGCGATTGATAAGGCGAAGGCGGCGCGAATTCCCAATCATAATATTGAAAGAGCGATTGCCAAGGGTGCCGGTACTTTTGGGGGCGATAACTCCAGTTTAGAAGAAATTCGCTATGAAGGTTATGGTCCTGGTGGTGTGGCGATTTTAATTGAAGCCCTCACAGATAATCGTAATCGCACAGCCGCAGATTTGCGGGTTTCTTTTAGCAAAAATGGTGGAAATTTGGGTGAAACTGGTTGTGTGAGTTGGATGTTTACACAAAAAGGGGTGTGTATAGTTGAGGGTCAGGTTAATGAAGAACAGCTTTTAGAAGCTTCACTGGAAGGTGATGCTGAGTCCTATGAAATGATTGCTGAGGACATGGCTGAGGTTTTTACCAAGGTGGTAAATTTGGAAAAACTTAGTCACACATTGAAAACAAAAGGTTTTAATGTTACAGATATAGAGTGGCGTTGGATTCCTGGGAATCAGGTGGAAGTCACAGATCCTGATCAGGCTAAATCTCTTCTTAAATTAATTGATACTTTAGAAGGGTTAGATGATGTGCAGAATGTCACGGCTAATTTTGAAATGGCTGAGAATTTAATGGCTGCAACGGCTAAGGAAAGTGGATTAAATAAGGTGTAAGAGTGCCAATAATATCTACACACTAGAAGGGTAGATGGAGAACTGGTAGATCATGCCCCCTGACCCTGGTGAAATTGAAGTTCAAATGCAACGATACTATAAGTCTT
>ERZ1034419.89-NODE-89-length-18705-cov-41.421180_pt1 | contig 18705 bp, 22 predicted proteins | sample MGYA00520531_ERZ1034419 | MGnify/ENA primary metagenome ERZ1034419 (study PRJEB33736, sample SAMEA104288485) | Azolla nilotica | place: Sudan | collected 1982 | study: EMG produced TPA metagenomics assembly of the PRJEB19522 data set (Is there foul play in the leaf... | reverse complement strand
GAAGATTGTTGTTGATGAATTCTTGCCCCAATGGAATTACACTCCTAAACCAGAGCTACAGGTTATTTAATCCACTATCCTTAGCGTCTACCCTTCGGGATCGCTCTTAGCGATTGCGCGAAACAAAATTACTCTCTGCGTCTGGAGCGCCTCTGCATGAAAAAATAATCTAGGGGCGGACAAACGCCCACCCCCATTAAAATCAGGTAACACCAAAAACAATCACCAAGCCCAAAACAGCCGCAAAAACGATTAAGGCATAGAATTGAACCCGACCGTTTTCTAGGTATTTCAAACCTTCACCACTAACCAAGGTAAAGAAGCCAGTTAAATTAACCGCACCGTCAACAACGCGGAAATCAACTTCCATCACTTGTCTAGCAACACGACGCAAACCAAGCACAAACACACGATTATAAATATCGTCAAAGTACCACTTGTTCAAGGATAATTCATACAGTGGCTTGATTTTAGATGCGATCGCGGCAGGGTCAATTTTCTGGGCTAAATACATCAGCACCGCCAAAGTAATCCCCACCACAGAAATAGCCATAGAACTACCCGCCATAATGTAAAACTCATGGGGGTCAAATTCCGCAGCCTTTTCCATCACTTCCGCTAGGCTTTCATTGGGAGAAAAGATAAACTGCTCAAAATAATTGGCGTAGGGAGTACCCACCAAACCAATCAAAATTGAAGGCACAGCCAACACCAACAACGGTAGAGTCATTGTCCAAGGAGACTCATGGGGAGAAGTGCTGTGATGTCCGTGGGAGTCATGAGAATGATTATCCAGTTCACCTTTTTTCATCGCCCCAGGTCCAAAGTTAGGCGCTAGTTCCACAGCACCTAATTTTTCAGCAGCGGCAGCTGCAGCATTTTTGAGTTCGGTTTTTATTTTTTCATCATTACCCCGAAATTTGCCCTCAAATGTCGAGAAATACATTCTAAACATATAGAAAGCGGTAATCCCAGCTGTTACCCAACCAATGAACCACAACAGGGGGTTAGCAGCAAAAGCCGCACCGAGAATTTCATCTTTTGACCAAAAACCAGCCAAGGGAGGAATCCCGGAAATGGCCAAACAACCAGTTAAGAAGGTGATACCGGTGGCGGGCATATATTTCCGCAGTCCACCCATTAACCGCATATCCTGTGCTAAAACAGCATCATGACCAACCACGCCTTCCATACCGTGAATCACCGAACCTGAACCCAAGAATAGCATCGCCTTGAAATAGGCGTGGGTCATGAGGTGGAATAATCCAGCACTGTAAGCGCCTACTCCCATAGCCATTACCATGTAACCGAGTTGGGAAATGGTGGAGTAAGCCAAGCCCTTTTTGATATCGTTTTGGGTAATAGCGATGGTAGCCCCCAAAAACGCTGTAAATGCCCCAGTGAAAGCGATCACGGTCATTGCAGCGGGAACGTGTTCAAATACTGGGTACATCCGTGCAATCAGGAATACACCTGCTGCTACCATTGTCGCCGCATGGATGAGGGCAGAAATGGGTGTAGGACCTTCCATTGCATCTGGTAGCCAGACGTGGAGGGGGAATTGGGCAGATTTGGCAACTGGACCAAGGAAGACTAAAATCGCAAACAGGATGGCGAGAAAATTGCTCACAGAACCTGTTTCTACCAGTTCCGCCAGGCGATAGCCCATGATCATAAAATCAAAGCTACCTGTTGCCCAAAATAGCCCCAGAATACCCAGAAGTAGGCCAAAATCACCAACGCGGTTAGTTACAAATGCCTTTTGACAAGCATCTGCTGCCGCTTTGCGATCGTACCAAAAGCCAACCAGGAGGTAGGAACACATCCCTACTAATTCCCAGAAGATATAAATTTGTACCAGGTTGGGACTGACCACCAACCCCAACATTGAAGAGCCAAATAAGCTGAGATAGGCGTAAAACCGCACGTACCCAGGGTCATGGGACATGTAGCCATCAGTGTAAATCATGACTAGGAAGGCTACTGTTGTGACAATCACTAACATCAGGGCTGTTAGGTGGTCAATAGTGTAGCCCATAGTCAAGTGAAAATTACCTGCTGCTGCCCATTCCAGCGTGCGGAGATAAGGCTCATGTCCTTGAAATTGACTCCACAGCAAGGCCAACGACAGTCCCATAGCTGCTCCCATGAGGGAGATAATTACCACTGCATTAAGCTGTCGCAGGCGATTTGTCACCTGATTTATTGAGATTAGCCCTAGACCGACCAGCATTGCTCCCAAAAGAGGTAATACTGGAATCAGCCAGGCATACTGATAGATTGCTTCCATCACTGACGCCTACTTTTAGAATTCTTGACAAATTTAGGACAGTGCTGTACAAGTTTCTCCCACAGGCAACTGTCCAGAGCGGAACTATTAATAATTGTGACAGCTATAATTTTATTGGATCAATCAGGATAAACCAAATAAACCTCATTTCACACAAACAACAAACAAATGATGTCGGCCTGATTGATAATAAAATACCCCACCCAATCAGATTCGGGTGAGGTGTTAAGCATGGTTTTATATTTGGGAACTGGGAACTGGGGATTGGGTACTCGGTACTCGGTACTGGGAAGAAAAACCTCCCCCTCTTACCTGTTCCCAATTACGCCGATTGGCACTCCAAGTCAACTGTGTTTGAGCTATTGTAAATTTTATAACTACTACTGTAGCTGAGTTTAATTTCTTCTAAAGCCATACGAAAGTCGTCTCTACTACGAAAACCTTCTAAGCGTTGTCGGACTATACCTTTTTCAATCAACAGTAAAGTTGGTAGAGACTTAAGTCTATATGTGGTAGATAGTTTGAAATTTTGATCAGCGTTAACCCCCACAAGTTTTATTTCATCGCTACATTGACTTTGAAATTGCAGCAATAATGGGTGGATGATCCGACACAACCCACACCAAGGAGCCTCAAAATTAACTAAAACTGGAATCGGAGATTCTAAAACTTCCTGAGTAAATGTCCGTTCACTGACCGACAACACCATGACGCCTCTTGAATTATAAGGTTTTTATATCAAAGTAACTACCAGTAGCAGGGATTGGTAAGTGATTCTATTATGATTTGGTTGACAAAAAAGCCAGCGCGATCCAATTCACGGTGGCTTTTTTTATGTTCAACTCCTGATTGCAGTTTCCTGCTGTTCAAAGCCTAGTCGTTTTTAGACTTTGATGAATGCTTGATCAGGAGTATGGGAGCAATTATCCTAATCCAAAAATGCTCGCCATAGTTAGCATTTTCTTCCTGCCACTCTTGTTTACGGAATCCTACGTGAGCAGTAACGCCTAAATGGGAATATCATGATGGCAGTGTGTGCTATCTGGTCTACAGGATGAAACGACATATCTAGCTGCCTACTAGAAATCCTACTCTTTTTTGGGCGTTGTTGCCTAAATAAAGAGGATTAGTTCTTGTCACATTTAGTGAAACAACTTATCAGTATATAACAGCAGTCAGCATTAAACTTAAAATATTTCTCCCACCAAGGGGGAACTATTAAACCTTACTCAGACTAGTAGATTTCTTCCACAATCAGACTAGTAGATTTCTTCCACAAGTGGCGAGTTATTTACCATTGCTGATAGTGGTTAGCTGATAGATTTATCAAAGTGGCTGGACAGGTTTTCGCTGATTTACTGAATATTCTAGACCAGAAGTGTGATCTGAGTCAATTTTAGTAAAAGCTAGTAATTGGCAAGAGATTACTTACTGTTAATTAACTTTTACTGACAGCTATTCTACATCAATTTAGGGCTGATTGAACAGCAGGGATTTGATGAAATTAATATCTTCAGTTTCTTTTGGGGATCACTTAAAACTACCATGCTATCCTACTCGTTCCCACGATTAACAGAGGGTGAGACCACCAAAGCAGGAATATAAAAATGGCAACTCCCAAGTAAGCAGGACGAAGAAATTCATGCCCTTGGAGAGATTGACGACCATCAAGAATTGCGAGAAAGGGAATTATTGAAGTTCGCTGTTTGACTGCGGTAAATGCTTCACCATAGCTGTTGCTCAAACGGCGATCGCCATGCCAAACTCCAAATAAGTGGTGTAATACCAAACCCATTGATGTAACAAGAGTAAAGGTAGTGCCTAACCAGAGGGTATGGGCAAGACACCAAATCAGTTGTCCTACCATTTGCGGATGGCGGGTAATACGAATAATTCCTATCTCATAAAGATAGACTTGGGGCTTTTTAATAGCCGCAATTTCTAGTAGATTGAAAGTAGCAGGATACAAAAATAAAAACGAAATCGCTGACAATACCCAAACTACTGCTTTTACTCCCGGTATGCCTTGCACCTGCCAAAGTTGCAAGCCATCATAACGGTGATTAAAAAAGTAAATAATTAATATCACTGCTAAGGGTAAGCTAACTAATGCAAACAAAATGCGATATAGCCTTGGTCCGATGTGTATTTCTGCCCAAGGACGCAAAGCAGCGCCTCCGCTGTGGGCGATCGCAAAAGCTAATTGTAATCCCAGCATCACAGAATGACTGGTGGTGAACCAAGGATTCGGCATCATAGACACAACTCAATTCCAGATTAAAAATTTAAAATTCTCAATGAAAGAAGCTACTATTGGTAAGCATCTTGACCTTTAACAGATTATACACAAGAGGATTTTAGTCAAGATGTTGTGGTAATGTCTTTTTCGTATCAAGCCTTCAAATGTAACAATGTCATAAATCATGCCTAGCTACAAAGCTATCCACCCTGATTTATTGCCAAATCCGCTCCTTTCAAAGTTTGTGGGTTGAGCCTTATGTCTGACCTTCCTTTCACTTTAGATCAGTTACGCATTCTCAAAGCGATCGCTCAAGAAGGGAGCTTCAAACGCGCCGCTGATAGTCTTTACGTCTCTCAACCAGCAGTCAGTTTACAGGTTCAAAACCTAGAACGCCAGCTGGATGTCCCCTTATTCGACAGGGGAGGACGACGCGCTCAATTAACCGAAGCAGGGCATCTACTCCTGAGCTACGGTGAAAAAATTCTCAGTCTGTGTCAAGAAACTTGCCGCGCGATCGAGGATTTACAAAATCTTCAAGGCGGTACTTTGATAGTCGGAGCTTCTCAAACTACGGGTACTTACCTTTTGCCGCGCATGATTGGGATGTTCCGACAAAAATATCCCGATGTGGCTGTACAACTCCACGTCCATTCTACCCGTCGTACCGCTTGGAGCGTGGCTAATGGACAAGTTGATCTAGCAATTATCGGTGGTGAGATCCCCGGTGAACTGACAGAATCTTTGGAAATTGTTCCTTATGCTGAAGACGAACTGGCGCTAATTTTACCTACATTCCATCCCTTTACCAAATTAGATACCATCCAAAAAGACGACCTATATAAGCTGCAATTCATTGCTCTCGATTCCCAATCTACTATCCGCAAAGTCATTGATCAGGTACTAGCACGCTGTGAAATTGATACCAGGCGGTTTAAATTTGAAATGGAACTAAATTCCATTGAAGCAATTAAAAATGCAGTGCAGTCTGGTTTAGGGGCTGCTTTTGTCTCTACCTCTGCGATCGGGAAAGAATTACAAATGGGTGTGCTACACCGTACTCCCATTGAAGGTGTAGTTGTCAAGCGAACCCTGTGGCTGATTTTTAATCCCAATCGCTATAGATCCAAAGCAGCAGAAGCTTTTAGTCAGGAAATTTTACCTCAGTTTGCTACCCCTGGATGGGATGGCGATACGTTAAAATTATCACAAAAGAATCTAGTGGTAACTGCATTGGATACATTAACGCCCAACCTAGCTGACGCAGAATAAACATTTTGTCAGTAGTCAGTAGTCAGTAGTCAAAAGTAGTTGGCTAATGACTAATGACTAATGACAAATAACTAACATGGAAGTTAACCGTACCCGTCCAAAGTTTACAACCTGGACAACAAGAGTAGTTTTTTTATCTAGTTCAAGAATATATTGATGGGCAAAATCTAGAAGAAGAATTAGTTCAAGAAGGCAAATTTTCGGAAATAGGGATAATACAAATACTCACATAAATTCTCCCACTTCTAACTTTTATCCACAACAAAGGCATTATCCACAGAGATATTAAACCCTCCAATATTATGCGCCCTCGCGATGGTAGACTATTTATCTTGGATTTTGGTGCAGTTAAACAAGTGACTGATGCCCCTGGTGGTTCTACTGCTTCCACAGGAATTTATTCTATGGCATTTACACCACCGGAACAAATGTCTGGAAATCAAGTGTTTCCATCTACAGATTTATACGCTTTAGCAGTTACCCTCATTACCTTAATCACTGGGTAAGAAGCAAATAAACTATTTGATGCCTACAATAATCAGTGGAAATGGCCCACACAAGCCACTGTCAATTACAGACTAGCTGATATTTTAGACAGAATGCTGCTACCTGCTGCCAATAAACGCTTTCATTAAGCTGCAGAAGTTCTAGAAGCCCTCTCTCCACCACCTCCCAGAGTTCTTCCCACAGCTTTACCACAGCTACTTCCACAAATACCACAACCGCAACCACAGCCACCAATACCAGTAGAATCGGCTTGTGCTATATGGGAATTATTAGCTGGGGCTGCTTTTAGTGGATTTGAAGGGGCTTTAATAGCGATCACACTTTTTAGTCTAGTTGAAAACCCCATTATTACTTTGGCTATTGCCGTTGTAATTTTAAGTGGTTTAATTCTTGCTCAAACTAGACGCTGGTTAGAAAAATTTGACTTATTGATTATCCCCGGAATTACTTTTGTCGTTATATTTTTGATCCCATTGTTACGGAGTAACCTGGGCATTCAGCAAGTAGTTATTTTCGCAGTTGCTGCCGCCTTAATTGCGATTGCTGTAACAACATTATTTCGATTGATCTATAAATTAGAATCCTCAATACTTTAAAAGCATCTGGTACTATTTATGAATAGTCAGAAATTCTTGAGAAGATATGCCGCTGGAGAACGAGATTTCACACTTTAATAGTAAATTAAACCCAATTAAAAAAGTTTATGTGTCAAAAGAATGAACCTAAGGTTTTAGTTATATCCCTCTGCTGTTAACAATAGGCATACTAGGTGGTGGTATTTAGTTTTTTATTAATAAATCTGTAGTAAAATCTGAAAATGGCACTACTGGTAATGAAACTAATAACAGCAATAAATTAATTAGCTAACGTATTAGTTTTGGAGAAAAAATATTCAGTCCTGGCGATATTTCTCTAGCTAAAAAAGATGTTGCTAGGGCTATAGCCGCTAAAAATTATGAGCAAGCGATCGCTAACTTCACAGCATCCGTAAAACTAAACGACCCAGAAGCACTGATATATCTGAATAATGCCCACATCGGCTTGATAAAGAACTATAGCATTGTTGCATCTGTACCTATTGGTACTGACCCAAGTGCAGCATTAGACATCTATTTTACTTGAGCGTGGAGAAGTAACTGGCGAATTTGATTTATCTCAAGGAAATTTTAGTGCAGCTAAAAGTGTAGAACAGGCGCTTGGGAAAAATGCAGAAGTTTTAATGTTAGCTACTCAAACCGAAACTTTAGACAAAGCATTGCAAGTAGTTCAGGTGAATCAAAAACGTCTAACATTATTAGGAGGAGATGATGTGTAGATACTGAAAAATTTGGAAATTGGTAGAGAACAAGCTGTAGGAATGGTAGTAGCAGTTCCCTAGCATATTGATGGTGATTCCAAATCTGATTTTACCAAAAAATCCCGACAGTTATGGGGTGGTTATGTGAGTTGGCGTACTGCCTTAGCGTATAATGCCACAAGAGCCTTAATCGCGGCATTAGAAACAGATCCCAGCCGTGCTGGAGTCCATAAAGCCCTTTTATCAGCTGAATTTTCTCCCACAGGTGCTGCTGGGAAAATTCGCCTTTTACCATCAGGCTATCGCAATACCTCAGTCCAACTTGTAAAAATTGTTCCCGGTAATTGCTCGCGCACTGGGTATGATTTTGAGCCAATTCCCAAAAATTGAAAAATTTAACACAACCTCATCATAATTTAACACAACCTCATCATGGAAAAACCCTCTAATTCCCAGTATCCAATTCATCAATTATTGTAACAACGTTGGAGTCCGTTAGCATTTTCTAACAAACCCATTGCCGCAGAAACAATTTGTAGTTTATTGGAAGCTCCTCGTTGGACAGCGTCTTCTTACAACGAACAACCTTGGCATTTTATTGTGGCGACACAGGAAAATCCCACAGAATTTAACCAGTTACTCAGTTGTCTCGTTGAAGCAAATCAAGTATGGGCGAAACATGCTCCTGTTTTGATGATTGCGGTAGCCAAGCTTAATTTTGAGAAAAATGGCAATCCAAACTGCCATGCTTTTTATGATGTGGGGGCAGCAGTTTGTAGTCTTACCATTCAGGCTACCTCCTTGGGGTTATTTGTCCACCAAATGGGAGGATTTGAGGCTTCCAAGACTCGAGAACTATACAAGATTCCAGAGGGATATGAGCCAATAACTGTGATCGCAATTGGTTATCCAGGCGATCCCCAAACCTTACCAGAAAAATACCAACAACAGGAATTTGCACCACGTCAACGCTAACCCCAAGAGGTATTTGTATTTACGGGTAATTGGGGAAACACTTAAATTTTTACCGGATTTAACTTCAGATGGGCATTGAGCATCCGAACTCAGAATTTCAGAATATGTTTAAATAAATAAAGCAGATTGCAGATCAATGAGGTACAGAATCTAAATTGAAACCTAGACAGCAAAGGGCGCAAGGCGATTTTGTAAGGCGATTTTGTGAGGTGGGGCAAAAAGTGTGCGATCACTAAACCCAAAACAGGCATCGATAAAAATCATTTACCGTACGATTAAAATATCGTATACATATAGATTAAATGAAATTATTTAAACAAATCTATCAGATGAGAGAAGTTGAGACAGACTAGTATTGTGGTCAAAAAAAGGTAGGATTTCCAAAGAAAAAACAGGGAACGTCTACCATTAATGACAAAACATATATATTCAAGTCTTGATTTAACCAAATGTTTGAAATATTTTCAAGAGCAAGTTACGAGACTTTTAGAAATAAATAATATTCTCGAATGGAATGGACAAACTTTTAAGGCCGATGAAGAAAAGATTAGAGAAGCTGCATTAATATGGAGAAATTTATTGCTTCAGCAGTAGGATTACATTCTAAAACTCTGGTTAAACAAAGAAATTATCTTTTACATGCCTATCGGGAAGAACGTTTGAATTATGCTAAAGTTTTAGCCAGTAAATTACCTATTGGTAGTGGAGCTATCGAAAGTTTAATCCGCCAAGTTGTCAATTTAAGAATGAAAGGAAACAGTAAATTTTGGTTAAAACAAAATGCGGAAATTATGTTACATCTTCGCTGTCAATGGATAGCTAGCTGGAAGTTGGCATAATTTCTGTAATTCCATTTTTACCTCTTTTATCCATCTTCAAACTGTCTAATATTTTAGACCTACAACTCCTATTTGACAGAATTCTCTATGCTAATCAATACATGCTTATTTAATTACTGGCGTAAGCAGCCTATTCCCAGCAGCCACAAATTATTAAATGCAAGTCTTCTTAGGATATTTTGAGAATATACCTTGTCTTGCAATTTTATTTGTTTGATGTGATTTATTTTATTTTAATTCCAGAAGAATATTTTAGTGATGTCTGTGGTTGGCGTAGCTAAAAGCATACTTTTTGCCCCACCTCACAAAATCGCCTTGCTCACACAGCAAGAGAGTTTTACTCCTGACTCCTGACTCCTGCTGTAATACGGTTTTTGACTATTCCCATCCAAGAGTAGATTAATTCACCATGTCTCCAAAAAATGAAACTCTGGTTCTGACAATATCTCTGTTAACAACAATTTTATTGATAGGTGGTGGTTTTTGGTGGTTTAGCAGAAAGTCAAATGTAGACCTGAATAAAATTATTAGCTCCCAGTCAAATAATTCTAGCTCCAGTAATCAAAACCAAGCACAGAACACATCTGCACAACCTCAAGGTACTACCTTCTCTGCTGTACAGAATGTCCCCACCGGATTATTTAACTACGGAGGCAGTACATCTTGGGCTCCAATTCGACTGACAATTGACCCTGCAATTCAAGCAGCAAGACCAGAGTTTCGGCTACGTTATGTACAACCCAGTAATGCGGCTCCAGGCACTGGTACAGGGATAGAGTCATTAATTGATGGTCAACTAACTTTTGTCCATTCCTCCCGACCAATTTTAGATCAAGAGTTAAGCCGTGCCCAGCAGCGTGGATTTAAACTCAATCAAATTCCTGTGGCCATTGATGGGTTAGCAGTAGCCGTTAACCCCAACCTGAATATCCCAGGATTGACAATAGACCAACTTAAATAAATCTACACAGGCAAGATCAATAATTGGAACCAAGTCGGTGGTCCCAATTTGCCGATCAAGCCGTATTCTTGTCGTATCAATGATGGCGGCACAGTAGAACTTTTTGTTCAAGACATTTTGGGTGGTCAAGCTTTTAGCCCCCAAATAGAGTTTATCTCCACGACCACCCAAGCCTTAAAAAAGTTGGCTCATAGTCCTGGTGGAATCTATTACGCATCTGCCCCAGAGGTTGTTCCTCAATGTTCGATTAAACCCTTACCCTTGGGACGAATGCCAGGACAATACATTGCTCCCTATCAAGAACCATTTATTCTCCCTAATGAATGTCCTGATAAACGGAATCAATTGAACATTAAAGCGTTTCAATCAGGAAAATACCCGATTACCCGCAATCTGTTTGTGGTGGTCAAACAGAATGGTCAAACTGACTGAAGAGCAAGCTGGTGTTGCTTATGCTAACTTACTGCTAACAGAGCAGGGACAGGAACTAATTACCCAAACTGGGTTTGTTAAAATCCGCTGACTCCTGCTAGTTATGGCTTCTAAAATAGCAAGTACCAAGTTAATACGCTATTAAGCTGGCTTCTGATTGCACTTTAGTTGGTTCTGTTAATTGACTCTGCTGGCAAGCAAATCAAATTATCCCCTTGGGTGAGGATTAGTCCACGTTGACGCAATTTACCCATTAAACGGGTAACTGTGACACGAGTGGAACCAATGGCGCTACCAATTTGGGCATGAGTGAGAGGGAAGGGCAGACAATAGCCACGAATTACATCGGGATCGGTTTCGCTCATTGCTGGCTCTCCATATTCCTCAATCAGCAAGGTGAGGAATCCTAGTAGTCTGTCAATTGTGCGTCGTTGTCCCAATGCACTGAGCCATAACAGCTTGCGTTGGTGTTGATATCTAAAGGCATCCATTACTTCACGACGGAAGTGAGGCCAGTTATCTAAATCATGCCAGTACATCCATAACACCGCAGTTTGGTCAACGTGGGCATAAGACTGGAGAGTGAATGGTGACTGAGCCACAATTTCAAAAGGTTGTCCTGCTCCCACAAAACCTAAGAAGGCTTCTTCTGGGGTTCTATTGATGCGTCGAGATGTTAACTGGCTGGCAGTGGCACTAACTTGGGCTGTTCCTACCATGCGGATTGCACCCCTTTGGACTAAATAGAGCAAGCCAGGTCTGGCGGGAATGCGCTCATCTTTGCTGAAGGTGCGGCAGCGGTAGTGTTCTTGAGCCCAATCAAGAATTCGTTGCCAAGTTAGAAAAGGCCGTGATGCTTCGGAAAAGGAGGATTGAGATTGCATAGGTAACAAAGAGCGTTCGGCTGAAGACAAAGACTAAATAAAAAGGTGCAAGGAGTGTCTTTGTGTTAACAGGGTAGGCTTAACGCCTAACAGCGTCAGCTATCCAAAGAGTACAAAGCAGTTTTTGCTATCTACTCTTTTGTTATACTTCTTACTGTACAATGAGGGTAGTAAAGTTTACTCACTAAACATCAATTATTCATTAAATTTTATCCTACTCTCATTTTTCTTTACCTAGACTAAACTTCTATCTAAAGGTGGATGGAACAGGATAAAATGGTGATAATTACAAAAGTTCCCCAAATAGCTACGTGCATTATTGGCTACTTTTTAAGAAGTATACCTCAAATAAACAATTAGTATATCTCCATTTTTTGAATTTTCTAAGTGTTTATACTAAGGATGAAGAAATTCTAAGCATAGGAAGGGGAAAAATTCCTCTATATCAAGATACAGATGCTGGAAAAATTTTATATATTTCCAGTCTAGGTCAGCAAATTTCAGCATCTAAAAATTCACATAGAATGGCAATTCTCAGGGAACTTGCTGCTTATTTATCAGCAAATTGTGGGGAAATTTTTAGTGTGCAAATAGTTCCTCCTGATTGGATTCATATAGAACTAACTGATCCTACTTTAGCGTGGTGGTTACATAATCTGACCGTCGATAGTTCAAGGTTAGAGAGTATGAAAGGGGAGATGAGAAGATGGGCAGATGGGGAGAATAATATATTACTTTCTGCCCCTTGCCCCTTGCCCGCTGACTCTTCTTTCCTGAGAAATAAAAAGAAATCATTCTTTACAATCCAATATGCTCACGCACGCTGCTGTTCGTTATTACGATTAGCTCACCAAGAGGGATTAATTCAACTGACAGATAATGATGCTGGTGTTCAGTGTTTTCTATCCGCACAGCCTATACCCTGGTTAAATTCTGATCAAACACTACGTTTCCACCAATTAGAGGAGATTCGACTCATTAATCAGTTGGTAAAAATGGTAGATGATTTGGTCATTTCTGATTTTAGTAGCTCGGTTAACTGGGAAAAAGCGGCATTGAAATTAAGCCAAGCTTTTGAAAGCTTTTGGTGTCACTGCCGAATTTGGGGTGAAGTGACAATTAAGTCTTTGGAGTTAGCGCAAGCCAGACTGGGATTGTTGATAGCTACTCAGTTGGTCTTGAGGGCTGTGTTAGAAACGAAATTAGGTGTGTTTGCACCTGTTGAGTTGTAAATAATCTCAGGTTTTTCCTGTAGCCCTATTTCCTATGACGTCAACTGAAAAACTTTGAGTAATAATTATTTTGATTATTTTGATGGTACAAGCCCCCGGATTTATCCGTGGGGTGAATCCAAAATATAAAATCCTATTGACGCGATGAATCTACTAGGCTATATTAGGTAGAATGTGAGGAGCGAACCAGCAAGGACACCGAGACGAAACACGGACAGTCGTCGGTGTGCCTTCTGATATTTAGAGCAAAAATTTTTCAGCGATGATCGCAACTCCATCATTTTCTAAACTCGGAGCTACCCAATTAGCGATAGCTTGTACTGATACTGAATGTGGGGCTCTACCCATAGCTACAGCAGTAGCTGCATACTCCAGCATCTCTACATCAACGTACAGCACTTCCTTTATTGACAACAGGGTTAGTTGTTTCCAAGAAAGTAGCAACAGATGTTGTAATATATAATTACACTGGTGTGTATTCAAGACGTAAATTACCCAAAAGTGCTTGAATTAAATTCCCGTCATCACACAAAGCTAAAACCTTAGTGGGTTCCTTACTTAAGACTTGAGGTAAATCACTGAGGGGTATAGGAGTAACACCACAGCGTTGGGCATAATTTTCTGTTTCCTTGGTGATTTCCCGCACGTAAAGCTGGTCATTGATGTAAAAATGGATAGACAGCAGAGAAAGCAATTCAGATTGTTCAAAATAGTCTAGTAATTGCTGGGTAATTTCCGTCGAAACAGCCAAATGACGATGAATTTTTGGTTACTTGGGTCTTGCATCCAAGCTCCTTGATAGGCTACCAATGGTAGAGTAGAATTGATATCTTGATGAAACCGCAAAGCTGAACAATACATTCTACCCGTGGGTGGCTATAGCCACTTGAATACACCTCGCTTGCGTTGCTTGAGTAGCTTGCTTGACAGTTTCTGTTACTTGATTGTCATGCCCTGTGATCGTACCATCTATATCTAAAACTAATAGCTTAATATCATTTGCAACAGCAGATGCTTTATGCATAAGTTCCCCAGAATCAAAGTTCCAGTAAAAGGTTAACAGTCTGTGGCACAGAATAGAGAGTATTTTAGGTAAAAAATATTTACCCTAAATATAGCAATTTATCGTATCTTGGTAGAAGATACGATAAAAAATAACTAAATATATTCACACAGTAGAATATTCACACAGTAGACTGTTCAATCCTAAATTTGATTACAGGGTCAAAAAATCTCTCAATTACAGAAATCTATGACTTTGAGATTTTAAATCGGCTTTTTTTTGCTTGTGACAACAAACCAAACCCAGCAATTAGAACAAATCCCAGTAAAGTGGAGGCTTCAGGTACTTTAATCAAAGTGGAAGCATCGTAATTATATGTAACTGTAAGTTGTCCTTTAGCAAGTGTACCGATTTGAGAAAGAATGTTACCTGATCCTGTAACACTTGAGTCGGCTATAGCTGACAGCAAAAAGTTAACATTACCAGAACCAATAAATGATTCTAGATTTTTGTTTAAAGTCCGAGTCGCGACATCTTCATCCAGAATGATATCAAGTGTGCTTCCAGAAGTACCAGCAAAATCAATCACGCCATCAAATGGAGTAGCTTGATAAGACTTACTATTAGAGGGGTTAAGTGAAAATAAGGTTATACCACCCTTAGTTAAGTTGAGTATTGCACTAACGTTTGCTCTGATTAGAGATGAAGCAGCATCTAAGCTTTCAAATTTTGCATTTCCATTGATGAAGCCAACAACATCCAAGGTAACACTAGTCAGTGTACCAAGAGAAGTATTAAATTGCTGCAAACTGAGTGTTTGATTAAAATTTGTGATAGCATAATTCCCAGAAGAAGTAGTATAGCTAATAGAAGCTGCACTAGCAGTTCCAGCAGTAACCACAATTCCAGCTAAGGTACTGACGGCAGCGAAAGTTCTGAAAAATTTAGAGTTCATGTGTAGATTGCTGTGTCAAAAAAATTGCAGTTACAACTAGATATCTAACTCTAAAATCCTGTTTACCGCTTTAGTGGAAATACGTAATTTAGTTTATATGTTTTATTTATGATTACAATTATAAATTTAAGTTTCACGGCTTAATATCTAAGTAAAATACGAGGAATCAAAAATTTTTGATTATCGAATAGAAGTTATATATGTCGCGTCATTGATCAGCAATCAAACGAAATTTACATAAAAATTTGAAGATTACTTAACTTAAGTGTTTTATACTAAAAACTATTTAAAAGTCTCATTCTGAATGTTCGCAGAGGGTCTCTGAAAGAGATAGTGAAGAATCTCCGAGATACTTGACTTCAGTACGTTACGCATAGCTTACGCCACCCTGCGCTATCAGTATGACATAAGTCCAAATGACATAAGTCCAAGTTTCACCCGTTTGCAGTATAGAAAACCAGTTTGATATCTGTATACCTGACGGGAGGCATAGCCATAATTATTTGCGTAGTCAGGCAAGAGGCAAACAGGTTTCAGAGAATTTAGGTGTACGGAGTTTTTTAGGGCGACGGCACGCAAGCTATCAAAAATCTAATAGGAGTCCTATACATCTAAGTAATACTTACATAAAAAACCAGCTATAATTTTATTATGCCTGTAAATTCTTTTAATAATTTGACTTTGGACTCCACAATCACCAATAATCCTACGTTTATTCTCGTAGATGGACATTCTCTAGCTTTTCGTTCCTACTTCGCTTTTGCTAAAGGTAAAAACGGAGGACTACGGACAAAAGCAGGTATTCCTACTAGCGTTTGTTTTGGGTTTATTAAGTGCTTATTAGAGGTAATAACCACTCAACAGCCGCAAGCAATAGCTGTAGCTTTTGATTTAGGATTGCCAACTTTTCGTCATGAAGCGGATGATACTTATAAAGCGGATCGTTTAGAAACACCAGAAGATTTTATTCCCGATTTAGAAAACCTGAATGAGTTATTGAGAGGTTTAAACTTACGGATTTTTACAGCACCAGGTTATGAAGCAGATGATGTTTTGGGAACTTTATCACAAAAAGCGTCTGCGGCTGGTTATCGGGTGAAAATTCTTTCTGGTGATAGGGATTTATTTCAACTTATTGATGGAGATAAGGGCATTACAGTTTTAAATTTCAGTCCTGAAGCCTTGAAACGTTATGCAAATAGTATCACCGAATTTCAAGCAGAACAAGTTAAAGAAAAATTAGGCGTATTACCTACACAAATCGTTGATTTTAAAGCTCTATGCGGTGATAAATCAGATAATATTCCTGGAGTTAGAGGAATTGGTAAAAAGACAGCAGTAAAATTACTAAATACTTATAATTCTCTTGATGAGATTTATGCAAAATTAGACGAAATTACAGGTTCAATACAAGAAAAATTGATTGCAGGTAAAGAAGATGCCTCGCATTCTCGCTATTTAGCACAGATAGTTGTGGATGTACCTTTAGAAGTTAATTTAGAAGATTGTCAATTAACAGGTTTTGACACTAATCAGTTAATTCCAATTCTAGAGAAATTAGAATTTAAGAGATTTTTAGGCCAAATCAACGAACTACAACAAAAACTCGGTGGACAGGTTCTAGAAACAAAAGCAGAGGAAATCAATACCACTCAAGAAGATGATGATTTATGGTTCTTTAGTGCAGAAGATACAGCTAATACAGAAAAACAACCTGATTCATCAATTCAGATACGTATTATTAACACTGAAGATAAATTACAAGAATTAGTTGCCATTCTGGAAAAATGTACTAACCCAGAAAAACCTGTTGCTTGGGATACAGAAACCACCGCCTTAGAACCAAGAGATGCAGCTTTAGTAGGAATTGGCTGTTGTTGGGGGACAGGATCTGATGAAGCTGCTTATATTCCTGTTGGGCATAAAATAGGGCATAATTTACAATTAGATTTAGTGGTATCAGCATTACGTCCAATTTTGGAAAATGCTAATTATCCAAAAACTTTTCAGAATGCCAAATTTGATAGATTAATTTTCAAATGTCAGGGAATTGATTTAGTAGGGGTCGTATTTGATACGATGTTAGCAAGTTATCTAATCAATCCAGATACTACCCATAATTTAAGTGATTTATCTTTAAGATATTTGGGATTACAGCTAACAGAATATAATGATTTTTTTACCAAAACTGGTAGAAAAGAACCACAAAAAACTATTGCTGATATTGGAATTGATATAGTAGCGTATTATTGTGGTACTCAAGTTTATGCAACATTTCAATTAGTTGATAAATTGCGTGGTGAGTTGAACAAAACACCAGATTTAGCTAAATTATTAGTGGAAGTCGAGCAACCGCTAGAAGCAGTGTTAGCGGAAATGGAATATACAGGGGTGAGAATTAATTCTAGTTATCTACAAGAATTATCTCAGCAATTGGAATCTGAATTAGCTAAATTAGAAATACAAGCAACTGAGATTGCTAGTGAGAAATTCAATTTAGGTTCTCCCAAACAATTGAGTTATATTCTGTTTGATAAACTTGGTTTAAGTACCAAATATTCCCGCAAAATTCAAACTGGTTATTCTACAGATGCAGCAACTTTAGAAAAACTCCAAGGAGTTGATAACACTGGCTTTGTTGATGCGATTATTGAATATCGGACTTTATCAAAATTAAAATCTACTTATGTAGATGCGTTACCAGCGTTGGTACATCCCCAAAGTCAACGGTTACATACTGATTTTAACCAAACTGCAACTTCTACCGGTAGGTTATCTTCTTCTAATCCGAATTTGCAAAATATTCCTATTCGTACTGCTTTTAGTAGACAAATTAGAAAAGCGTTTTTACCAGAATCTGGATGGTTGATGGTAGCTGCTGATTATTCTCAAATTGAGTTAAGAATTTTGGCACATTTGAGTCAAGAACCTGTGCTGGTACAAGCATATAAGCAAAATGAAGATATTCACACTGTCACAGCTAAATTAGTCTTTGAAAAAGATGAGGTGACATCAGAAGAAAGACGTTTTGCCAAAACAATTAATTTTGGTGTAATTTATGGTATGGGTTCGCTGAAGTTTGCACGTTCTACAGGTGTAGATAAAGCTAATGCTAATGAATTTATTAAGCGATTTAATGAACGATATCCCCAGGTATTTGCATATTTGGAAAAGGTGAGAAAACAAGCTATTTCTCAAGGATATGTAGAAACTATTTTGGGAAGAAGGCGTTATTTAGATTTTACTAGTAAAGGCTTAAAGGAGTTAAAAGGTAGAGATTTAGAAGATATTGATTTGAGTAATTTAAAGAATTTGGGTGCTTATGATGCTGGTTTACTTCGTTCTGCTGCAAATGCACCAATTCAAGGTTCGAGTGCGGATATTATTAAAGTCGCAATGGTGCAATTACATGAAGTTTTGAAGAATTATCAAGCGCGGTTGTTGTTGCAAGTTCATGATGAATTAGTGTTTGAAGTTACTCCTCAAGAATGCGAAGAATTGCAATTACAAATTAAGTCGGTGATGGAAAATGCTGTGAGTTTAAGTGTACCTTTAGTGGTGGATGTGCGTGCGGGTGATAATTGGATGGAGACTAAGTAATAGAGCAGCGTATTCCTTATGTTGCCTAAATTTGGCCTGAAAAACCTAACTGCCGATGGCTGATAGCTGATGCTTACATTTTACTAAAAAACCATGACTGAAGATTAGTAACTGTATCAGTACGAAAAGAAAAGAAAGCTATTTTTAAATTACCAATTACCAACTACCAATTACCAATTACCAATTACCAATTACCAATTACCAATTACCAATTACCAA
>ERZ1034419.88-NODE-88-length-18776-cov-39.107046_pt1 | contig 18776 bp, 26 predicted proteins | sample MGYA00520531_ERZ1034419 | MGnify/ENA primary metagenome ERZ1034419 (study PRJEB33736, sample SAMEA104288485) | Azolla nilotica | place: Sudan | collected 1982 | study: EMG produced TPA metagenomics assembly of the PRJEB19522 data set (Is there foul play in the leaf... | reverse complement strand
GACAGTTCGGTCCATATCCGGTGCAGGCGTAAGAGCATTGAGAGGAGCCTTCCTTGGAAGAAGGGGTGCCCAAGTACGAGAGGACCGGGAAGGACACACCGCTGGTGTACCAGTTATCGTGCCAACGGTAAACGCTGGGTAGCCAAGTGCCGAGTGGATAACTGGTGAAAGCATCTAAGTAGGAAGCCCACCTCAAGATGATTACTCTCACTACGATTAGTAGGTAAGGTCACGGGTAGATAAGCCATTTATAGGCGGTAGGTGGAAGTGCAGTAATGTATGCAGCCGAGCCGTGCTAACAGACCGAGGGCTTGACCTCACAAATCAATTCAAAATTCAAAATGCAAAATTCAAAAATTAGAAGATTGGATTTTGAGGTTTTGAATTGAACATTGGTTTAACACAAGTTGCTATGTAATTTTCAAGGTTTTGAATCAGTTATCAGTCAACAGTCTTTAAACACTTCTGGCTATTAACTGATAGCTGTTAACTCACTAGATAATTTTTTAGCTAACAAGCCTCTTTTCATAAATAAAACAAGGCCTTTACTTTATCTGGCTACAAAGCTAAAATTGGTGGCAGAATCCGCCCCAAGAAATTCGTTGTATACTATTATTTGTCAATAATTGCTAATCCAGAATTATAAAATAAGAGATACTCCTCAAGATTTAATATAGAGTTATCTGCAAAACAATAATTAATTATTTAAAAATTAAGTTTATCAGTTTTTCACTACATTCACTTTTAAGTCAAACTTTGTTGTTTCCAGATATCCAAGCTCAACAGAATGCTTGCAATTATTGCAACACCACAAGCAAACAACCATAAGAGTTGCCTCCTAAGCGATCACCCAAACTCAAACAAGAATTAGATACTTTCATTTTCAATTGCTGACCACCATATATAACTCATGTTTATGACAGATTACCTCCAGAAATTACTGGATATATTGCCACAAGAGATTCAACAGAATCTAGATCAGCACCTACAAACAGAGAATTTAATTGAAGTTGTTTTAGATTTGGGTCGTCGTCCTGAAGCTCGATTTCCAGGTAAATCAGAATATTTATCTTCTACCGCCATTACTCAAAATCAACTCGACGATTGCATCGAAAAACTTGGAACATTTGGTGGGGATAATCGCGCTGGGATTGAGCAAACTTTGCACCACATCAGTGCCATTCACAACCGCAATGGCAAGATTATTGGTTTGACCTGTCGTGTTGGTCGGGCAATTTACGGCACGATTGGCTTCATTCGTGACCTTGTAGAAACAGGGCAATCAATTCTTATGTTGGGTCGTCCTGGTGTGGGTAAAACTACCGCTTTACACGAAATTGCTCGTGTTTTAGCTTATGATTTTCACAAGCGTGTAGTTATTATTGATACTTCCAACGAAATCGCTGGGGATGGTGATGTTCCTCACCCTGCTATTGGTCGCGCTGGACGAATGCAAGTGGCACGTCTAGAATTAGAGTATCAGGTAATGATTGAAGCTGTGGAAAACCATATACCAGAAGTCATTGTCATTGATGAAATTGGCACAGAATTGGAAGCTTTGGCTGCTCGTACCATTGCTGAACGCGGGGTGCAGTTGGTAGGTACTGCTCAAGGTAACGAAATTGAAAATTTAATTAAAAACCCGACTTTATCTGATTTAGTAGGTGGGATTGGAAGTGTTACTTTAGGGGATGAGAAAGCCAAACGGCGGCCCACTCAAAAGACGGTGTTAGAACGCAAAGCACTTCCCACTTTTGATATTGCGGTGGAGATGTGGGAACGTCAACGTTGGATGGTGCATGAAAATGTTGCATAGACGGTTGATGCTTTACTCCGAGGTCATCAATCTAACCCGCAAATCAGAACTATTAATGATTTGGGTGAGTTAGCGATTACACGCAAGATTCCCAGTTTCCAAAATCAGATGCCATTGGCAGAGTCGCAGCCAAGGCGTGGTTCTGAAAGAGTAATACCTTTTCCAGAAAAGCAGCATATTCACAATAGTTTAAAAGCATCAGATTCTCATCCATCCAAGGGGTTATATAACGCAGATTCGCCTGTACACGTTTACCCTTATGGTGTTAGTTGCCACCTTTTAGAAGAGGTCATTGGCGAATTAAATTTACCAGTGGTGGTTGTTAGAGATATTGATGATGCAGAGGCGATTTTAGTTTTGCGCTCCCATGCACGCAGACACGCTAATTTCCAGCGCATGGTTGCAGATTATCCATTCCCTTTTTACTCTATCAAGGCCAATGCGAGCGCAAATATTATTCATGCCTTGTATCAAGCTTTGGGAATGGAGTCACCTGATACCACCGATGCAGGGGTTGACCAATTAGCAAATAGCCAACATTCAGAGATTGATACTTTAGAAGAGGCTAGACTGGCAGTGGAACAGATTGTCATTCCTAAAGGACAGCCTGTAGAATTACTACCTCGTTCTGCCAAGGTGCGTTCTATGCAGCACGAATTGGTTGAACGCTACCGTCTGCTGTCTCATAGCTTTGGTGAAGAACCTTTTCGACGCTTCAGAATTTACCCCAATGAATAACATTAGCGAAAAAGCGAAGATTTTCTTGCCTTGCGCTACTACATACATGAACAGAAGTATATTTTTATGCTCAGAGACAAGAACAGACGGGCAGCTGCTTTTGGAAAGCTGCTAGCAAAACCAAATCAGCCACAAAAAAGGTCAACAACAGTTGGTCTGCGATCACTAGGATTAGATAGCTCGCGCGACACTTTACTTTACGTCCCCAAAAGTTACCAAGCAGATAAACCTGCAGCATTGGTAGTGATGCTACACGGTGCCGGTGGCGATGCACGAGGTGGTCTAGCTCCATTCTTACAACAGGCTGATACCGCCGGACTGATTCTACTTGCGCCTACTTCACGTCAACAGACATGGGATTTGCTGTACTACAGTGAGTATGGTGCTGATATTGCGTTGATCAATCAAGCATTAATGCACACATTCAGTCACTACTCTGTAAATCTAGAGCAGATAGCGGTTGGGGGTTTTTCTGACGGTGCTTCTTATGCGCTGAGTATCGGCATTACCAATGGTGATTTGTTTTCACACATTATTGCCTTCTCTCCTGGGTTTATGGCACCAAAACAGCATCAAGGCAATCCGCAAATCTTTATTTCACATGGTACGTGGGACAATGTTTTGCCGATTAATCTATGCAGTCGTAGGATTGTGCCGCAACTGCAACGTGCTAACTACGATGTAGTCTATCAAGAGTTTAATGGTTTTCATACCGTTACCACAGGTATTGCCAATGATGCACTCAAGTGGTTTGGCAATTAAAGTATTAAATACTACGCAGTTTGTAATTTGTCCCTGCTGTCAAATCATCTGGCGTTCTAGAGCAAGTTCAAGAGACACCTGGTGTAACTAAAGAAGATTATTCGCTAACACTAAATTTTTGTGCTTGAAGCTCATCTCGCCTTCGCCAAACTGCGATCAAGTGCAAGGAGTTTGCCCAGATTCAGGGCTTGTGACGCCGAATCCATCTTCTGATTCATCTTATATACCATCTCGTGATGCTAACTTCAAACAAAGACTGAGAATGTGATGACTCCGTTTCGACCTACTCGACGAGGCTTTATTCAAGCCGTTGCAGGAAGCAGGTGTCCTGACTTTTTTGGGCTGTAATCGGCGGGAGCAAGCAATGATGACACTATATACCTTTGGCGACTCAATTTTAGATTGCGGACGATATAACGAGTTTGGCGTTCATCCTGGGCAACTCCTCGTTCGCAATGATGATCGCGTGTTTTCCGAATTTCAAGGTCAGGATCTCACTTCACGCGGACTTGCTGACCTCGAACATCGTGCCCGTGATGGTGCAACAGTTAGTGGTTTGTTTGCCTTCTCAGGCTCACTGATTGCGCGTGCAAGGAAAAGTGATCGCACTCATCACTATCGGTGGTAACGATCCAGTGCAAGGATTAATTCAAGATTCCGGTGCAGGGATTGCCTCCTTTGCCAATACCCTCGACACATTTGTGCAGCAGTTGCCAATTCGCCCCGTTGTGCTAGGTAATGTGTATGATCCTACCTTCGGAGATGACAGGCGTAATTTTTTATGGGTTGAGCCGGCGATCACCCGCCAGAACCTCTAACGTATAAATACTCCCATTGAAAAAATTGCCAACCGCTATGGACAGTTCGTTGATCTCGACGCTCACTTCCTCAAGGGCGAGCCATCCTGGTTCACAGCGACGATTGAGCCAAGCCTGGGGGGTGCATCGGAAGTACGACGGGCTTTTCTCCCCTATGTTCTCGGTAAATAAGGATACTTTTCTATGTGTTGATATACAAATATTATCTGCTAGATACTTAACAAAGTTGGCGTGTCCTAACAGGTCTTTTTCAGGCTCAACTAAGGAACTATCTGCGGATATATCGTTAATTTATGTCTGTTTCATAAAAACCAAAACTCTATTACTCATACTGCGATCGTGGCACAATCACTAGGGTGAGTAATGATAACCTCCAGATGGAAATTTTTGGTGAAATCATCATCTATAGGCTTATGTAAATAGTGGCATATTTGTTATTGATAACTAGCAATTAGTATGGCTTATTCCACTGCATAAATAAGTCAAACCGTCTATTTTATGACAACATCTATAAGATTTACTGATTTTCATTGATTGATAGAGGATTTAGCATAAAACTTAGATGTTTAAACTCTGAAATCAAATAATATGCCTTCACACCAAGAAGATGTTGTTCCACTAGCAGCAAGCCCTTTTACTCTTGTCCCTATTCAAGAGATTTCAGAAGATAGAGCATTAACAGAAACAGTAATTTCTCCAAGTGTGAAACTGTTTTTGAAATTTGTTTCTAAATCAGAAATTCGGACTAGCCTCAAGGCGTTAACTTGTGAGAGTGTTTTCGCTGCGATTTTTTATAGTGTCATCAGCGGTGCATTACTGAGTAATTTCTTGCTAGAGTTAGGTGCTGGAGCAGTAGAAATTGGTCTATTGGCTGCTATTCCACAGATGGTGAATCTGTTTCAACCTTTGGGAGCATATTTGGTAAACTGAAGCTTTACTTTCCGGAAGTATTGTGTATCTATTTTCCTTGCGCCTAGGTTACTATGGTTGATTCTTTTACCAGCAATTTGGTTAGTGAGAGCATCTCAAGTTGCTGGACGACAAGTAGTACAGTTGACATTAGCAGTTCTCTTAGTAGCTAATATTATTGAAGCTTTGAGTCGTGCCCCTTGGCTTGGTTGCTCAGCGGTGTTAGTACCTCAAAAATTAAGGGGGCGGTATTTCGGGTTTCGCAATAGTATTCTCAGCTTGACAAATTTCGTTGGTGTAGCAATGCTGGGGTTGGTAGTATCGGCTTGGCCTGGTGGAACGCTTCCAGGTTACAGCGTAGTTTTGCTTCTAGGAATTATGCTGGGGGTAATCAGTGTGGGCTGTCAAATGTGGATGACTGATGTGAACCCCCAGGTTTTAAAAGTTGAAGGATTCTGGGACATCTCAGCCCCAAGAAATAGATGTTAGCTGGCTCAAAGATACTAATTTTTTCAAGTTTGTCCTTTACCTGAGCATTTGGTGCTTTACTGTTAATGTCAGTGCTCCCTTCTTTAATCTTTATCTATTAGATAACCTGGATTATAGATATCAGTGTGGTAACTATTTATCACGGCTTAGGCACGGCGGCTAATATGTTAATGCTACTTTTATGGGGTAAACTGGCTGACCGAATTGGTAATCGGCCGCCCCTGCTTATAGTGGGAATTGCAGTAGCAGTGACACCTCTGTTGTGGTTGGTAGTGGGAAGGGAACAAATATCTTTCTGGGTCTATCTAACTTTGTTGCACGTACTAGCAGGTGGAACTTGGGCGGCGATTGATTTATGTACTAATAATATGATGATGGGAATCACGCCATTAAGTTATCAATCTAATTATTTTGCGATCGCTACAGCTGTTGCTGGTATAACAGGAACAATAGGTATTACAGTTGGTAGCTTTTTAGCAACTCTACCTGCTGTTGGGGGTTTACTGGGACTATTTGTGCTCTCAAGCCTACTACGGATGGTTGCACTTATACCTTTAGTTTTTGTTCTGGAGCAACGGTTTATTTCATTGGGTCAGCTAATGCGTGTTTTGTGACCAATCAAGCAGTCACCAAATTTGATTAACGTAGAATAATGCGTTGTCAATTATGTAACTCAACGTGAACCCAGCAAAATATGTAGTTGTTGACCATCACGAATAGCACATCCATCGGGATCATTGTTGAAGTAAACATAAACGTCAATCCCCTGCTTTATAAATGAACGGATATGTTGAACCCAAATAGATAACTCCTCATCACTGTAGCCCATGTTCCATTGTCCACTGTGCATACGCATATAAGTCCAAGATGTAGTTAAACAGATATCAAGGGGAACTGTTGGGCTGACTGGGAGGCAAAGGGCTACACCTGCATTTTCTAATAGTTGATATACTTGAGGAATCAGCCACCTAGAATGACGAAATTCAACTGTAAATTGTTGTTTTGGGTAAGTTTGTAGTAATTCCAAAAAAGGTTGAAGACCTTCAATATTAATGTGCCAAGTATGAGGAAACTGAAATAAAATAGGGCCGAGCTTTCCTTCTAATCCAGAGGCACGTTCCATCAGACGAGTGAACGGTTCCATCGGGTCTTTTAACTTTTTCATGTGGGTAAGATACCGGCTACCTTTGACAGCAAATAGAAAATCATCAGGTGTTTGCTCTCGCCAAGTTTCAAACACAGACCGCTCTGGTAACCGATAAAAAGAAAAGTTAATTTCTACAGTAGAAAAATGTTGTGCGTAAAATGTTAGCTGTTGGTCAGTGGGTAAATTTGGTGGATAGAAAACTCCAAACCAGTGCTTATAAACCCAACCACTTGTACCAATTTGTAGTTTACTCATCGGCTTATTTTAGTTATATCTGGTAATGGCGGACGCAAACATAGATATACTAATATCCCAAACAATGGCACAAGAGCAACAGCCCAAAAAATAAGTTGATCTTTTATGCCTTGACGTGCCATATCATCATCAAATAAGTAAGTAATCGGAAATATTAAGCACATTAGACAAAAATCTAGACTGATGAGGTGAACAAAAGGACTGTGTAAAAATTTTTGAATATGGTCTTCCCAATTACCAGCAATTACTGCATAACTTAATAAAGCGACAGTAACAACTAGCAAAATAAATCCTGTTTTTCGTTGCTCTAGAAGTGCTAGCCACTTATCTTTTAAGACATAGAATTCTTGATTAGACCGACGAAAAATTAGGTAAGGTAAAAGACAAATCACACCTGTAAAATTTGAGCCAATAAAATAAGGCCAAGCACGAAAGTTTTGCATTCTGCCATCAGCAAACATTAAGCAAGGATAAATCATTGGCCAAACACCCATCAAGCAGAATATTGTTGGAATAATGGCATTAAGTTTTACCCATTGAAGTGTTAAAAGCTTCCATCCTAAATACTATGTGTCGGGCTGATCGAGTGGTGATACTAATATAGTATAAGTAACAAAAGCCAGCCATATCATCCAAAGAAGAGTTTTCCCGAGCATTTTTCACAAAAAATATATTTATTAAAATCTTATATTTAATGTAGAGTATATTTTACTATATATGCTCACTAAATGAGCGACTGCTTGAATAGTTTCACCATTAATCATAAAGAAAAAATTCTTCAGCAGTTGATGAATGAATACCAATACTATTATTTAAGTCCTGCTTTGTAGTGCCTAATTTCATAGCCACAGCAATGGTCTGAATAATTTCTGTTGCCAAATCGCCTCCAATATGAATGCCAACAACTCGCTCTGAATTACCTTCTACAAGTAATTTAATGAGATTTGTTTGCTCATCTCCATTCAGGCTATAAAAAAGTGGTTTAAATTCCTCATAGTAACACCTGACAGACTAAGCAAATTGTTGTCTTGCTGGAGTTTCTGTCAAGCAAGCTGTAACAGCTTCAGGGATAGAAGAAACTGTAGTAGGCACTAAATCGTAACTCAAAATTTGAGATTACTTACTAAATTCATGATCTTCAAAGCCCCAGCAGTTTTAATTTAACCGCTGTATAATATCCTCCCAATATTGCAATGTGATTTGGTAGATACTTTAATCTAAAAAGAACCTGTGGCGTAATAGCATATTCTATACCAGTTATATTTGGCTTGAAAGGCTTTGCACCCACCGCAATTAAGATTTTGTTTGCCGTTAATTTTTTGCCATCAATCTCTAAAGTATGATTATCGAGAAAACTAACATGACCTTTAATATAATAAAATCTACACCTGATTCTTGAAGATACTTCATATTTACTTGATGAAGTTGTTCAATTTTATAAGTTTTAGCTGCTATGAATTTTGACCAGTCAAAGCTGCTATTAAATTCACTCCATCCATAAGATATAGCACTAGAAAAAAGGCCTTTAAGGGTAGCAGCATAAGCCATCAATCTTTCAGCAATATAGCCATAATTTATACAAGGACCACCCACATCTACTTGTTCTGCAATTCCTACATGGATACTATAAGCTGTGGCTCGTTTAGCAGCAGCTCTTGCTGCTGAACCTGCACCAATAATAAAAAGCTCATAATCGAAGTTCATAACTTTTGATAGTTATATTGTTTACCTGAATACAGACAAATTATTTAATCCTTGAAGTAAAACATATATAAAATATACAAAATGCTAGTTGAATTGCAGCAGGAAAAAGTATATCTTGATGGTTATTAGCTTATATCTAAGCTAATACTTTAAAAGTACTATTGATTAGTTCGCGTTTAAATTAGTTATTTTCAATATTTTATTGTTACCAATAATTTTAATTAAGTTTTATGTTTCCTTGATTAAGGCTGAATTTATGTATTTAGAGTGAAGCTGTCAGTTTAAATATTCTCTTATATATATAAAAATATATTCTGTTCACGAACACCTGTCATTTAACTTGCACATAACTAGTACTGAGATACCTTTACTAACCATTCTAGAAAATTAATAAAACAACCCAGTTGAGCCAGTTGAGCAGTAAAAATATGAGCGATAACGATCCATCTTTATCAAATCCTGCCACTATCCCAGACCAATCTGTTGTTGCTTCCCAACCAGCACAACCTTATACACCTACTAATGTTGCTGGGAGTGCAAAATGCTAAATGCACAAGCCGCAGCCGGGGGACAAGAACCAGAGGGAGACCCTACTAACTATCCTATTGCCACTAATTTTATAAAAGTTGATACAACTGGCGATCCAAAAACTGCTGGAGCTTCTAGTATGATGGGGGCTTATTCTACAGATGAGGCAGTCTCAGAAAAAGGTTCCGTTAACCTCCACAATAATCCAGACATTCCCAGCGACCAGATGCAAGGAACTTTGCCCAACACAGACCCTACGGGAATGCCGATTGATTCTGAAACCAATCTCTAAGATTAGCGTACTTAAAGTTGAAAACAGTAAGCCTAACATTGCCAATTTTCCAAAGAAGTTGGCAATCTTACAAAACTTAAGGATTTAAATTCAAAGCATTTGCACACCGCGACTAACTGGTAAATAAGTCCCAGTGATAAATCTCGCTTCCTCAGAAGCTAACAGCAAAATTGCGCCAGTAACTTCTTCTAGAAGACCATTGCGTTTCAAGGGGACTGTTTGAGCCGAAGCTTCTTTATATTCTTTCTTTATATTCTTGTGGCAACGATGCTGTTGCATCGGTTAAGGTGAGTCCCGGTGCTACAACGTTAGCACGAATGCCATGCAGCGCCAATTCCAACGCCAGGCTTTTGACAAAAGCATCTAATCCCGATTTTGGTGTACTCTGAGCAGAGAAACCTTGCCCTGGATAGCGAGACAATCCGCTACTCACTGCAATAATGCAGCCTCGTTGGCGTTCCATCTATGATGGAACAACTGCCTTACAGGGGAAAAACGCACCTTTGAGTTCTCCTAAAAGTTTTGCTTCAAAATCTTCCCAACGATGCTCTACAAACGGAGCCGTGGAAAATGATGCGTTGGCATTCACCACTAACGTACCGACTACGCCAAATGCCTCTGTCACCTGTTGCACCATTGTTTGCACTTGCTGAGGCTCTCGGACATCTGCCTTGACGGCTAGTGCTTGACCGCCTGCTGACGTAATCTCTTCTACAACTTCATGAGCTGCTGCTTGACTAGCATAATAGTTGACACCAACAGATGCACCATGTCTAGCTAGCAGTTTAGCAGCGGGTGCACCAATGCCGCGACTTGCTCCTGTAATGAGAACAACGCTCTCGCGCATCATTTTTTCTACATCAGAATCAGAAGTCTGCTTTTCGTAAGATTCTTTCGTAACCATATTGATTTCCTTGGTTCATACCTCACCGAATTTGAGACTGTAGATTGCTTAATTACCCCATCCAAAATCTTGAATTGTTTAACTATTTATTGACTCGTTGAACACCTGCTAAACTAACATGAAACAGAGCATTCTGCACCATTAGTTCCGGTAAGATATTCTTGAACGTTTGCACCATCTGCTGAATCTGCTGGAAATCTTCAGGATGATCTAGGATATCTCGCACTTCTCGTTCGCCAATCCATACAGCAGGATGCAAATGATTAGCAGCTGCTTCTCCTTTCTGCATAACATCCTGCACAAGCTGTTGATATTCCGGCCGCTCTCGCCAAAGTTTGATGTCTTCCCAAGCCGCCAGAAAGAAAGCAGGCCATCGTGCTAATGCTTGGTAATCGGAATTGACAATAGGTACACCCAGAGTTTGTTTAATATCTTGGTAAACTCGTGGCATTTCGGCGGACATTGACTGAGCAGACTGCTCATCTATCAGTTGAATTTGGTGATCACGGTAAGTATCTTAACCTCTGCGAGCATCAGCACTGCCATCCTGACCTACTACTTCACCTGTAAGCGTCTTGCTCAATGCCACTTGCCCAATAAACAGTTGGGGATTCCCAAAAATAAAAGCGTTTAGTGCTCGCTGAATGTGATGTTTTTGTGCCTGTTCTATTTCAATCTGATAACTAGGCTGATACCAGTCATCGATATCACGATAGATATGCTCACTAATGGCTATCGCATCCTCTAAAAATGCTTCTGTTTGCATTGCCGGTTTCAGACGCTGCCAAAACAACTGCATTACATCTGGATACATCGCATAGGTACGCCAGTTAGCAGGTATCCAAGGAATGCCCAAGATGTCTTGAATATCCTCGAAACAGGCTTGAATTTCTGATGTTGCTTGAGATGGCTGTATTAGCTGGATCTCAGATTTATCATCTACGGCATTTCTGGGCTGTGGCTGATCAACCAACTGCTTTGCTTCATTATTATCTGCTGTGGTAATTGTGTTATTCCGTCCTGCGGCTCTGTTACTCAAGTAAGTTAACCAAGAGGGCGACCAAAATGAGTGGGTGTCTTTTCCCAATGCTCGTTCTTGACCAATGCCTCCCTCCGATGCTGGTAATAACCTATTTGCCCAACTGAGTTTATTGGTATAAAGGCCAGAAAAAAGTCCATGCAATCTAGCAGCAATCTGAGCCGGCAGGGACAAAATTATCTCTGCATCACCTCGCTTTAACGCACCGATAGTTTTACGAGCAACAGCTTCAGCACTCATTGACAATAAAGGCAACGAATCACTAATGCTAAACCAAGCATATTCTTTGCGATGCTGACCTTTAAAAATGACATTTCCAGGCGCGCCTGTGCGGATTAAACTAGGACATAGTCTTGTGACAGTGATTCCTTGGTGAGCCAGTTCAGCCCGCATCCCTTAGGATCATCCAGTTAAAGCAAACTTGCTGGCACAGTAGGGCAGCATATGAGGGAAAGCTACTTTACCACCAATGGATGAAATGTTGACGATTCGCCCTTGATGTCGTTCGTGCATCTGCGGTAATACTGCATAGGTAGTGTAAAGCGGGGCCCAAAAATGCAACTTCATGCTATCGTTGTAGTATTCCCAGGTCATCTGCTCCATTGGGCCAACAAAATCAGTACCAGCGTTGTTGAATAGAATGTCAATCGCCCCGAAGTGATCGCGTACCTGTTGCACCATTACATCAACCTGAGCTTTGTCAGTCATATCACAAGGTATAGCTAGGACTTCTCCACCTCGTTGCTCTAGTTCAGTTCGCCCTCGTTCCAGTTCTATGCGATCGCGCGCACAAATTACCAAATGTGCGCCTGCCTGAGTCAATTGGCCTGCTATGACTAATCCTAATCCCCGCGAACCACCCGTAATTAACACAGTTTTACCATTCAGGTTGTATATACGTTCACACCACCATCGATCCAATGATAGTGAACTCAAAATGTTCCGATAATGGCTAATATGAGAATAAATAGATTCTGATAGTTTATATTCATAGTTCAGCAACTATTGATGAATTTGCCACTAGTTGAAATTTGGCCAATAGCAAATAATTGGTAATCTTATAAATTCAAATACTATTGTCGATTCTATGTGAACCATCAACCTGTTTCCTTCTAAATAAAGTTATGACGCCTTAACTCTTAAGGTACAGAAGCAGATAGACAATATATATGAATCAGTTATTCCATAAGATTTTGTTTATCCTTTAAGCCATATTTAGTCTAGATATAACCATACTTTTTTCGCTATAATATCCCCCTCACTTGAGAAATACTCAAATCAATCCCTATTCTCTCTGTTAAATATGTAGGTAATTGCTCTGCATATCTGGTCGGTCGCTCTCTTTTAGAGCCGGCTGTAGCTAGCTAACTTGTTCCAGCGTTAAAAAGTTTTTGGCTGGTGGTAGCATAGTTGCTTTTTCTTCTTATGCAACTTAAATGCAGATTAGCTTATTGAGTTTTCAATAGATTGCCATTCTGCTTAGAACTACAAACACAACCGTAATTGCAAACATTACAAATGTTACTACTGATTTATAACTAAGCAAAAACCAATCGGTAAATTTGTATATTTTTCGTCACACATAAATTGTAACATCACCCTAGAATAAACCTTTATCAATAAGATCTAAGTAATAATCTTTATATTGAAGTATTTCAAATTACTTATAAGCTGCTAGTCTAAATTAGAAATTTGTTGAATAGATTTCCGATAAAGAGAAAGTAAAATCAAAATTTACAGGTATTTTAGTGCCAAAAAGTAAAAATATATATTTAATTTTAAAAGTTAAATTGTTTATTTATGACAATTCAAGCTAAACATTTTGACACTAGATTAAATCAGTGGATTGATACAGATGCTAATACAAATAATCCAGATTCGCTGTTAAAGGAAGAACTTAATAATACTCTACGATAACATCTGTTTCCTGGAATTAACTTTTCGTTCTGGCATATGGACGAAAAGTCTACTGTGGAACAATTAATTAATAATCCTGAAGGTCATAAATTATTATTATCATCAAAAACTCGGTTGTTATATGGGCCGGAAGAATGTCTACATACAATTAGACAATTATGCGCTGATAACAAGGATAGAGGTGCTTAAGGATCTATCTTTCTTGGTTTATGTAAAGATCCTGTCAATAAAGAGTTCAACATCTTAATAGTTGATGATAATAATGGTGAAAATGGTGCCATTATCAGTAATGACCAAGGATATCGGTTAACAGGAGATTATTACGGACAAATATCCACAGACTTGTATCACGAATTAACCAAGCATCAAAAAGGTGATAAATATCGAGTAATCCAGCACCGCTTCGGTTGGACTGATCGAGACGGAGATTATAACAAATACCTTTTCGCTAAAGGTACACTACGCCCTGCTAACCTTGAGCAAATCCTCAATTATCAAGACCCCAATAACTCAACTAAAATTGACCTAATTCTTCCGTTATCTGCGTTCAAGGGAAGTGACAAAGATAATCCCAATGGCCCGACTAAGCCTCAAATCCAACCTGGATTGTACCGACAAAATATCTGCCTAGGTGAAAAATTACAATCTGAACTTGGCAAGACAGCTATCTCGGAGTTACTCGCTTCATTCCCTAATGGACTGAAAGACTTTACCGAACAATTAGAACTTGAAGCCAAAAAGCTGAATGTTGCACAGGATGACCCTCCGCAACTTGCACAACTTTACTGCGAAAAGTACGAGAAGCGGAAAGCTTTTCTTGAAGAACAAGCAGCAGAACATCCAACAGTAGTAGAAGAGTTAGAAACTTTCTGCGATAGCGAAGCGCTGCTGCGAAGCTCAAATTTTAATACTACTAATTAGTTTTTGTATAAGCTCATTGGAGCTAATTTACAAGGAGAGGTCCAACTTCTCGAAACTGAGAAAGTACAGCGCGAACTGGCCCGGTTCGTCCACAACAAGTGGAAAGAAATCGCCATCGGCAAGACCTTAACGTTTGAGGGAGCAATGGTAATTCCCTCCAAAGACCTGCAAAATGGGGAAATTTCCATACCGCATTATCAAAACGGAGAAGAAGTTCTCAACTTCCGCTCCCCTTTCCTCAACTCAAATGGTCTGTGCATCTCAAGTAACAAAATTTTAGAAGATATTCTTGTGCCTGATGGTCAACCTCTAGCAGGTGCGATCCCTGTCTCGGACGAAACAAGCAATCGCATTTACAACTGCCTCAATGAGGAAATTAAATCTATCCTGCCAGAAGCTCAAGGAAAAAATCTTCATGGCTCTAGTTAATTGAATTTACAAAAAAATGTTCCGCCTTGTTCTACTAACAGGTGGGCTTGTTTTCTCCTCAAATCCCTGTTTGCACCAGGGCTTTGGGTGGGTTTTTGAAAAAATGAATGCTACAAAAAGAGTGTATCAGGCTTCATTCCATTTGGCAAAATTGTACAGTAAAGAGGGGTAAATTTTAGATACCTCGTCTTCAGATATTAAATTCTATTGAAAAACAAGCACTAGAACACATAGCGGCAACCAGCACCGATGAAGTTACCAAAAGAGCGAAAATTCTGCTAGGGCTAAACGAAGGCAAAAAATATGTAGCTTTAGCCCAAGAGATTGGTGTAACCGAAAACTCAATAGCAAAGTGGAAGAATGGATATCAAGTACCGTCTTGTCAGAAACCCAGGAGTCGGCGATCCCAAAAGCTAATGAGGAGCTAGGTGTCAACGTAGGTAGACCTAAGAAGTACAAAAGTACAGAGGCAAGCAAAATTGTCGAAATCAGCGAATGGAGCAAAAACCGAAAACCCAGTCGCTCAAAGCACCACTACCATATGCAGGTAGCAGAGGCAGCTGCTAGGAGAGGTTTACCAACACTATCGCCAAGAAGTATAGGACGCATTTTAGAAGCTCAATCTTAATAGAAAGTCTCATCAAGTAAGTAGCATCCTATCCCAAGGAAGTAGTTTTGAAATCCCAGTTTTTACTGAGGCTTTTCATCAAATTCTAAGCAAGCATTTCCACACACTCGACTACTTGAGCAGAAGTCACTTGTTGTGAGATCAGAAAGTCAACTAGTCCATCGAGTTTTTACGGTTGTAGACGGTAGAATAGCCTTGAATTCGGCGTTCTTTGCAGAACTGTCGCAGCTTCCGCGCACCTAAATCCAAAAGCTTCTTTCTTCCTTAACGTCTACTACCACAAGCTGTCTAGGGGTGAAAGTACCGAGTTTGACACGAGCCGCTACGCAAGGCCTGTAAGTTCTGCTAGGAAAGGCTTACAAAAATAAAATTGCTCAGAAGGTTCTCAATCGTTTCATTGCTGAACTAATCGGTTCAGTTTAGCTGTTTGGGGAATTCGCCAACAGTATGGGGATATCGGCTCTATGCCAATAGAGCCCTGCTACCCGACCACAGTCTAGCCATCAACAGCATCCGAATCATGCCCAGGTAGTTTGTAAAAAAACTCAGGGTAATACCAAACCAAGAAAATGAGATATAACTGTCAATGGAGCGTTGCTCTAGATTCTTTGCCTCAAATCGATATATGGTTATAATTGTCAAGCATTTTTTCAATTAATTGCTTTTTAGAAATAATCTTCATCAGATTAGCTTGCTTAGAGACACTATCATACGATTAAGTCAAGGACATTTTAGCACTACGGAATCTTTAGCAATTCAAATGAGCTGTTGCAATGTTAGTTGCAAAGTAGAAAGCGAACTTTAAGGAGTTAACTTCCATTTATTGCAGCGTACTCTTTCGCCTTAAATAAATTGCCATATCATGGCATTACATAAATTCTTGATTTCGACGAATTCAGAAAATATAATTTCAGAAAAACATGATAAATATATGGGAAAATAACATCTATATATATAGATATAATAAACTCATAATTAAGTATGAATAAAAATAATAGAGAAAATTACTTTGAGTCCATTTATAGCAATATATGTGAAGACTTGAAGGCATTTATTGAACATAAAGAATCCTTATTAAAAAGGTAATATAAAGATTTTCAATTTGACCGCTCTAGCTTATGGAATTATATCTCAGCTTCGCTGAATGAATACTCATCTGGGTTAGAAGGACTAGCAAAACATAAGAGGTTGGCTTTAGATGACTAAAGAATGACCATGAATGCATTAGCTAACCTTTTTCCAAAATTGGAGCCTATTATTGAATACCAATTCCAAAAGTTAAAGTATTCAATTTCAATTTTTTGTGAAGACTTTGTAAAATATAGGAAGCTATTAGCAAGAGAATTTTCACTTAATGAAAATTATTCGATAAAATTGACACGGTGTAATTCTGATTCTCATCGAGGAGGATTGGGGGTTTACAAACTCCTCATAGAGGGGACAGAACGCAGAATTTATAAGCAGCGGTCTTGCATATTTAGATATAGCATTTTCTCCTAAAATAAAACTATTAGAATCTAAAGCATTAGACACAAGTCTTAGGAAGTTTAAGGTACCAAAAATAGTTAAAAGCACGTCAGAATATAACTGGTGTGAATGTGTTTCATATTTGAGCCTTAATAGCGAATCTCAGCTGATATCTCCTTACATTCGTCTTGGCGGACTTGCATATTTAATCTATGGGCTTTGTGGCTTTGATTTTCACTATGAGAATATAATTGCTCATGGCGAATACCCAGTACTTATTGATTTAGAGTGTTTATTTCAGCTAGTATTAGAGTTTCATCGAGATTCAGCATTTACCTCAGGAGTCGAAGCGATAGGTTTTTTCCCAACAAAACTCTGGGGGACAAACAGTTCTCATGAAGTCTCAAGTCTTCTTACCAAGAATTTAAAAAACTCTTTCAATATTCCTAAATTAAAGGGAAAAACCTGTGATCTCTTGGACTACAAAAGTGAAATACTTCATGGGTTTCGTGAAGTATACTCGTTTTGCATGAGGGAAAGAAACTCTATTCTTGAGAATATCAAGGAGCATGACAAAGGAATTGAGTCAAGAATTATAATCCGACCCACATAAAGTTACGCTGATCTCATTAAAATCCTTCAGGGTCCCCAATGCACCAACGGCAATCCAGAACACATGGAGAAAGTGAAATCATGGTTATACAAAGATGGGATCGCCAATCTATAACTTCCCATAGATGTTGTAGACGGAGAGTGGGATGACTTACTTAGGTATGAAATTCCTTATTTTTACAGCTCGCTTAAAGAAACAAAAGTCCAAGGCTCTAATGGTCAGACAACAAACTTGCAAATGAGTATGTCTGGTATGAATAGAGTGGCCTCTCGAATCAAAAAAAGATTTAGCAATCATGATTTAGAAAGGCAAGTATGGTTTGTTAAAAATTCTTTAGATATTGCTAGAACTCAAGAACCTAAGACAATTCGATATCAGGCTCTCTCATCTGCCGACACTTTAAATATAAATGAAAAAATACTCATAATACTTGAAATCTAAATGAAAAAATACTCATAATACTTGGTTACTACAACAACCTGTTTGTACCGGCTACGTTGAAAAATCGGGAAAGAGTTTTGTTTCTATCGACATTGCAAGTCACTTCAAACAACAACGTATTCTTGTTGTTCTCTCGTCTTCTATTAGTATTCGGCATACCTCATAATCAATTTTATAATTGGTATTTTTCAAATTTGGCGAAGTATCTTTCCCAATGGCAACAGAGTTCCAAAGATTTCCACTCTTCCTTTGATATTTTAAGACTCGTAGCCTTTTTGTTGGCACATAATTAATTGCGAGAAATATCTCTGGAAGTAAGGGAAATTTTAACACAATACATAGAAACTATACAAAGCATCGATGAATGCTACCTTAAGGAGAGGTTGTTGATTTACCTTACATCGCTTGATTTATCTATAAGACATAAATTAATTCATCTCATTTCTCAAGAAAACTTTGTTTATGACTTGAATCAAGAAAAAAACTGCACGAAGAAAATTATAAGTTTCCAAGATGAATTTATTTATGAAGACATTGAAGTGTTTGATAGAAAATTTGGGATTGACAAACATGCTGTGTTATTAAAAATAAAAGATTTTCCTTGCCACCAAAGGTATTTAATCCATCTAATCTAATCGGGTATCCGCCGAGAGGTAGAGTCGAGGGGAATGTTGCCATTCCACCCCTCTCTTTCGAAACCCTGCTTGCAATTGTTGACCGCACACGGCAACTCAATGGGGTAAAAATAGCGGTGCGATGTACAAGTTGAGTGGTAAAGGATTAAATAAATCCTTATAAAATGAGTGGAGAGCCAACTCTCCCAGTGGAGTCTGTCCTACTGTCCCCAGGGCAAAAGTATCTAAATATAGTACATAACCACACCACTAAGAGAGATGAAGACAGTGATCGCTGATTGTATGAGGTTGAGCAATGAGGCTTTGATGGTAAAGTCATTGTAA
>ERZ1034419.87-NODE-87-length-18796-cov-38.131957_pt1 | contig 18796 bp, 22 predicted proteins | sample MGYA00520531_ERZ1034419 | MGnify/ENA primary metagenome ERZ1034419 (study PRJEB33736, sample SAMEA104288485) | Azolla nilotica | place: Sudan | collected 1982 | study: EMG produced TPA metagenomics assembly of the PRJEB19522 data set (Is there foul play in the leaf... | reverse complement strand
TTCCACCGCAGTGCCTCCCCAAGACCCCGCTGGTTCACCTCTTGCCTTGTCATAACGACAATTTTTAACGCCCACTTACTTACAGTGATTAAATATCCCTTCAGCGGTAGATGTTACTTTTTCTTCAAGCCTTTATACTGATGTGAGAAACCTTATAACTAGGAAAAAATTGTTTATGGGTTGGCTAAAAAGACTGTTTGGACTGGAAAAACCGGAAAATGCACAAGTAAATCCAACTCCCCAAATATCTCAGGCTAGAACTACAGCTACGGAAAAAATTCCACCAGAACGTCTAGGACTGAACGGAGAATATGACCAAAGTGGTTTAGCTAAGCGGGTAACATTGGCTTTTGATGAAGATCCTCAACTTGATGATGTAAATACCCTCTGGGTTGCTCAGACAGGAAGTATTGTGGTGTTAAAAGGCAAAGTTCCCAGTCAGAATATTCTCAATAAGATGATATCTGTCGCTAATTCTGTAAATGGCGCCACATCTGTGGACACGACTCAAGTCACTATTGACTAGTGCAGTTTGTAATTCGTAATTCGTAATTTGTAATTCAAAAAATTGCTCCTATTCCCTGTTTCCTGTTACTTATTTCTCTGAATCCAATCTAAAATTGCTTTGTTTACCTGTTCTGGGGATTCATCATGGGGACAGTGACCCACATCTTCCAGATACAGAAGTTCTAGTTTGTTGTTATAGCGGGCAAATTCACTGGCTAGAATTGGAGGAACAAATCGATCTTTTTGTCCCCAAATTAATAGCATCGGAATTGTTAAGTTTGGCAATATTTCCTTGACGCTGGGACTAAAATCTACACCGATTGAGGCCTTGAAGAGGGCAATAAAAGTGCGAGTAGAGCCTCTATCTTGAGGTGGCCCTGCTAAAATTTCTATGAGTTCATCTGTAATAGCTTCTTGACTAGAATAAGCAAGACTAGCCCACCATCTTAGTACACCTGGACGCTTTAAAATTATAAAAAGAGCTTTGAGTAATAAAGGAGAAGCAATAATACTTTTAATTCCTCTAACTACTGGGTGTAGAAATGTAGGCAGGGCTTCTTGTTCTAAAGTGGGATCTGGTAAACTCATCATTACTATCCCCTGCACCATATCAGGATGGATAGCAGCAGCCACTAAAGCGATTAGTGAGCCGATAGAATTGCCTACTAATATGACCGGTTGGCGGATAAATGTTTGCCAAAATTCGTAAACCTGTTCTACCCAAAGTTCAACGCTGTAATTAACTGGTGCTTTTTCGGAAGCGCCGAAACCTAGCATATCTAAAGCGTAAACTGTGTGATATTCACCCAAAACCTCTAAATTATGTCGCCAATGACCAATGGAAGCACCAAAACCATGTAGCAAGATTAAAGGTGTTGTGTTTGGCTGCTTTTGACTAGGAATGATAAAATCCTTGTCTGATAAGTTTTTTTTCTTGTCCTCAATTTCCTGTGGCTGTGGGAATATTCGCTGAACTGAACTATATTCAGAGCGAATGTAGGTATAACGGATTTGCCAACCTCGCCAAACCCAGTCTCTTTGATTCCCAAGCCGCTGCTGCCAATTTACCGGAGTCTTCATGCATCCCTCCACGTCGTAATTTGTAATTATTGATTTTCTCCCCTACACCCTTTTTTAGATTTATTTTTTTTGAAAAAAGTCAATATATGAATGAGTTATTGTAATAATAATTAACCTTAGCTAAGTTTGTGTAATTTAGATTAACTATTGTAGGGAAATCTAATCAAAGTGGGTAGAATCAAAAATGCAACTAGACTAACGAAATATTGTATGGATTAGTTACCCTAAAGATATCGACTCATTTTTAAGTTTTGAGTCATTTCCGTATTTTGCCTCTATGGGCATAGAAAATAAAACCAAGTAAACTAAGATCAAGCCAAATCTTTAACTAAAGAGCTCCCAAAAATCATAATGCCTGTGATTGAGAAAAAAAGAACTCGCGATCTGCCCCAAATTAACGAACGCATTCGCTTCCCGAAAATTCGGGTCATTGATACTGATGGTGCCCAACTGGGTATTATGCCACCACAGGAAGCACTACAACTAGCGGAAGAAAAAGAGCTAGACTTGGTGCTACTCAGTGACAAGGCTGACCCGCCTGTATGTCGAATCATGGACTATGGGAAATATAAGTTTGAGCAGGAGAAAAAGGCGCGGGAAGCCCGGAAGAAGCAGCACACGGCTGATGTGAAGGAAGTGAAGATGCGCTACAAGATAGAAGAACATGACTATAATGTGCGCGTCAAACAAGCAGAACGCTTCCTCAAAGATGGTGATAAAGTCAAAGCTACCGTGATGTTCCGGGGTCGAGAAATCCAACACAGTGACTTAGCTGAGGAGTTGCTTAAACGGATGGCTACTGATTTAGAATCTTTTGGTGAGGTGCAGCAAGCGCCAAAGAAAGAAGGCCGAAATATGATGATGCTGATTTCACCTAAGAAGTAAGAAGCTAAAGGGTCAAGGGTTTAGGTTTTAGGGTTTAGGGAATTAGGAGAAATTGGTGAAGAATAATCAGTTCCCAGTCCCCAATCCCCAGTCCCCAATCACCATTCCCTGACTGTAAATTTATTTCAAGATGATAGTCCTGACACCTGAGTGGGAAAGATAATACTCAGTTGTTCAGGACTTTTGCCATTCAGTAACTGTTCAGTAACTGTTATCCTAATTACTTAGCTGTTGTGCTGTGATGAACTGTTTCACACCTCAGAAATTAAAATTACATGGAATTGAAAAATCACTGGTTGACTCCCAATAGAGGCGCTTTGGCACAAATGCTTAAGTGGGTGAATCTCCGACCAGAGGAGTTAGAACGCACTTGGACGATGTTTGCCTTCTACACGATTGTATCTGTGGGATTGCGATGGGCAGAGGATAGCACTGTAGCTCTGTTTTTGGATCAATATGGTGCGGGAAAACTACCTTGGATTTATATTGCCAGTGCGGTGACAGGTGCTGGACTGGTAGTTTTATATTCTTGGTTACAAAAGGTTTTTCCCTTACGTGCGGTGATTGTGGCGATCACACCGGGCATGGTGGTACCATTATTTCTGTTAGTGTTTTTGTATGGAGGGATAAATATTCCCTACCTAGCAGTCATTATCATCTTTCTCCTCAGGTTATGGGTAGATGCCTGCTATGTGGTCAATGACTTCAACACATCTATTGTTGCCAACCAACTATTCAACATTCGCGAGATTAAGCGCACCTACCCATTAGTCAGTAGTGGCATATTAGTAGCTGATGTGATCAGTGGCTTTAGTTTGCCTTGGTTACTCAAATTCGCCAACCTAAATACAGTTGTTCTCATCGCCTGTTTTGTCATTTTATTCGGCTCAGGAATTTTATTTTATTTAACCTATAAATATCCGACAGCTTTCCCCCATACGCCACAACGGGAGATTACGGAAGAACAAGCTTCTCGTCATCGCCGCTTAGAAACACCTCTAAAACGCTATGTTTGGCAGTTGTTTGCATTTTTTGCACTGTTACAAGTGATTGGCTTGTTAATAGATTTTCAGTATTTGCGCGAACTGAATTCTAGTTTAGGTCAACAACAACTAGCCAGCTTTTTAGGGGTGTTTGGTGGCATTGTAGGACTGTGTGAATTAGTTACGCAATGGTTTATTTCTAGCCGATTGATTGAAAAGGTAGGAGTATTTTTCACAGCCGCACTTTTACCAATTACTGTGGGCTTTTTATTACCAGGTGCAATCTCCGTTTTGAACTTATTTCCAGCGATTGAAGAGCCTGGATTTTTTTGGGGTTTAATCAGTCTCAAGTTCTGTGATGAACTCTTGCGTTATACCTTTGTGATTAGTAGCGGTCCGGCACTTTATCAACCTATTCCTGAGCGAATTCGTAGCCGGATGCAAGCTTTATCCAGTGGGACAGCCGAAGCTATCGCCTCTGGTTTGACGGGATTAGTCATTTTTGGTAGTGTATCGCTGATTGATCAATTTGTCCCTCAATCACTGCAAAAGTGGGTATTAATAGGTGAAACAGTCATCGTTGCGGCCACCTGTTTAAAAGTTGTTTGGGAATTGCGATCACGCTATGTGGACGTATTAGTTTTAAGTGCAGAACGGGGTGGACTGAGTGCCGCAACTGTGGGTTTGCGAGCCTTCCAACAGGGAATAGTTAAAGCTTTGGTACAAACAGGAACTACAGCCGATAAAAGCTCTTGCTTACAACTTTTGGCCCAAATCGATCTCCCCAGCGCAGGACAAGTTTTAGCACCATTACTGCTTAAATTACCTACAGATCTACAATCCCAAAGCCTAGAATTAATGCTCAAATCAGGTATAAATCCCCTTTATGTACCTGAAGTCCGTCGATTATTAGACCAACCCCAAGCAACTATTGACCCAGAAGTTTTTGCTTTGGCTATGCGTTACGTTTGGCTGGCCGAAGAAAATCTCAATTTAAATCTTGTAGAAGAATACCTGCATCAACAAAACCATCCATTGATCCGCGCCACCGCAGCTTCATTACTACTGCGTCAGGGAACAGAACAACAAAAAACAACAGCTACCAAAACAATGCGTCGGATGCTCACCCATCAACAAGAACGAGAACGGATCAATGGAGTCACGGGACTTAAAGAATTGGTTTATTTACAAGCTCTGCGGGTTCACATTCCCAACTTATTGCAGGATGATTCATTGCGGGTACGTTGTGCTGTATTAGAAATGATTACCGCTACCCGCTTGGAGGAATACTATCCCATACTCTTAGCAGCACTCTACTACAAATCCACTCGACAAACAGCCATGCAATGCTTGGTGAGTTTGGAAAATGAAGCCATCCCGATGTTGTTGAAACTAACCACAAATATTTACAAACCAGACTTTGTGAGAATATGCGCTTGGCGTACCATTGCTCAAATCGGCACACTAGAAGCAAGAGAAACTCTATGGCTACATTTGGAAACATCCAGGGGTAATACCAGGGACTATATTCTCCAAAGCTTACTAAGAATTCACCAAAAATTAGAAAATATCAATGTCGTAGATCAATTCTATGAAAGTAGGGTAGAAATTTTAATTGAGCAAGAATTACGATTTCTCTGTGAAATTTATGCTGCGTATATAGACCTCCAAAATCTAGACTCTCTAGAAAATTATCAAGGAAATGAGAGGCTTTTGACTATTGCTCAATTGCTGAAACGCTCACTACTAGAATTAGCATTGGATGTCAGAGATAGGTTATTGCTGTTGTTGAAGTTGCTTTATCCCGCAGAAAAAATGCAAGCCGCAGCCTTCAATCTCCAATCTCAGTCATTAATCAATTTAGCAAGAGGCTTAGAAATATTAGATCACACTGTAAATTTGGCTTGTAAGTCTTTGTTGTTGAACATTTTAGATCGACGACCAGAACAGGAAAAGCTCAAATATCTGATCGAAGCGGGATTTTGGCAAAATGAAAGTATGCCAGTCAAAAAGCGTCTTTCTAAGATGATATCTCAGGGACATTTGCTTTCTGATTGGTGTTTAGCTTGTTGCTTGCACTTTGCACAAGCTGCTTATGTTCGACTCACAACTGCGGAAATTTTAGCAAATTTGCGCCATCCTACAGGCTTTGTTAGGGAAGCAACAATTTCATACTTGAGTGTAGTTTCCCAGCGCGTTCTTCAGGAAATTCTCCCCCATTTACAAACAGATCCCCATCCACTGGTGGCTGCTCAAGTCAAGGAGTTGATAGCAAAATATAAAGAAGGAGTTCAGAATTAATTAGTGCCTGCTGAAAAGGTTATTTATTGATAGCGTAGCGTAGCATAAGCCATATAATAAGAGTTACAGCAGGAGTCAGGAGTCAGAAGTAAAACTCTCTTTTCCTCTAGGTTTTAATTTAGATTCTGTACTTCATTGATCTGCAATCTGCTGTAGTAGAGACGTTACGCCACAACATCTGTGCAGGAGTTAGGAAAAGGAATTATTAGAGGGAAATTTACCCTTTCTAGGGCAGTATTCCGAGCAATTTACAGCTTCTTCTGTGAGGACTAAGTCAGGATTTACAGCACATTTAAGATAATGATTATTCGAGTAAAATCTACAATTTTTACAAGGAACTTGATGCAGACTATTAATGCTAAAAGCTATTTTATTGTCTGCATGAGAGCGAATTTTTCGCAAAATAAACAAAAATATTGCCCAAATAAAGACAAAGCTGAGTGGAGTTAAAGCTATTGCTAAATCAGAGATATTTATTCCCTCCTGTTGTGCGACATATTCCTGTCTAATTTGACCATGTGTTAACTGATGAAAGCTTTTTTCTGCTGCTACTTTCTGTTGTAATATCTGCTCAACATACATATTATTTACCTTCTATATATATATGTTTTCCTCAGCAATGTGAAAATTAGATTCTTCACAAGAGTTCAATTATATGTGTTACAACATATGTGTAACAAAATAAAACTTCAGCTATCTCTGTCGATAGGTTTGCTTGCAACTTTCTAAATCTATATCAAAAGTAATATATTTAAAAAGTACCAATTCATGAACCATGGCACAAAAAATTGTTAAATAAGTCTATAGATAGATGAAAATTATAAAGAAATGAGTCTATAAAATAGACAGAGAATATATTGATCAATATAAGGTAGTTATTCTAGTATAATTAGAAGAATGGGAAATATGAATTTGTTATTTTTCCACAGGATTCCTGTCACTGCTTTAGCATTACTTTGGCTGGCTTACAATCTTCTAGGATGGTATCTTGCAGCTCATCAGATTGCTTGGTTAGTGGGAGCTTTTGTGGCTGCTATCGCTATAGCTATAGTCAGAAAAACTAACATTTGGTTAGAAAATCTGTTAGCCTTTGGTTCTCAAACCTTAGTTGTAGTCTTAGTTTTAAGCGCATCCATAGCTTTAATCGCAATTTGGTCAATCTTATTAAGCCTATTTTTAATACCGTTAACAACCACACTATTAGCTGAATTAGAAATGCGTTTTTCTGGTTTTAGTCAAAGCGATTCTTTTTGGATCTTAACAGTCATTGCTGGCTTAGGTCTAGCTGTAGGTGAGATGATAGACATCCTCATTTTTCCAAGTATTAAATACTAAGTTTTTTGTCACCATCTCACCCATAAATTTCCTATTTTCCTTTTTTCTCTAATCTAGCTTTGACATCTGCTGCAAAGTCTTCATATTTTCTCAGGGGAGTTACTTCTACCTGCACATTTTGACCCATTTTTTTCATGATAGGTAAATCCAGCTGCATTTGCCTCTTCACTCCAAACTGTAAATAGTTCTTGTTGTGTCATATTATCGGGGTATTCGACGTGAAAATCTAAGTGATATAGCATGCTTAATATTCCTAAGATTATTTGGTTAAGTACAAATAAGAGAATACTACATAGTTTGTTGATATGAGAGATCAATAACAGCTATGTTTGAGTATCTAGTTTATTAAGAATACGTTGCAATTTTTTATCCCACATTCCGATCGTATCGCCAATATTATTTATAGTTTCCAGGTGCAGCACAAAGTAGAAGGAAATAAGATTAATGAATTAACTACTGCAACCCAACCTAATTTCAGACCTAAGATAAAGTCTATTTTTATGCTTTACTTTTTGTGTTAAATAAGATACAATTTTGTAAAAAACTTAAATATATACTTTGCCTTTGCGATTAGAACAAAATGAATTACTGTGACCGAAATCCTCATTAGAATTTGGGTCTTTTTACTCAAGTTAGATTTACCAATCCCCAATCACTAATTCCCAATGACTACTAAAATGGGTTTTGTGACCGCGACCTAACAAAGCGGTGTTGGAGATAACTAACTGATAATTATGGGTAAGCAGCGCGTTCTGTCGGGAGTTCAACCAACTGGTAACTTACACTTGGGTAACTACTTAGGTGCGATTCGCAACTGGGTAGAAATTCAAGACCAGTATGAAAATTTCTTTTGTGTGGTCGATTTACACGCCATTACTGTGCCACACAACCCCGCTACTTTAGCGGCTGATACTTACACCATCGCTGCTTTATATTTAGCCTGTGGCATTGATTTAAAATACTCTCACATCTTTGTCCAATCTCACGTTTCTGCACACAGTGAACTTTGTTGGTTGCTAAATTGCATCACTCCCTTAAATTGGTTGCAAAACATGATTCAATTTAAGGAAAAGGCTGTTAAACAAGGTGAAAATGTCAGTGCTGGGTTGTTGACTTATCCAGTGTTGATGGCTGCGGATATTTTGCTGTATCAAGCGGATAAAGTGCCCGTGGGTGAAGACCAAAAGCAACATTTAGAATTAGCCCGGGATATTGTCGACAGGTTTAATCATCAATTTGCTAAGGATGCATCTGTACTCAAGTTACCAGATCCTTTGATTAGAAAGGAAGGTGCAAGGGTGATGAGTTTGACCGATGGAACACGGAAAATGTCGAAGTCCGACCCTTCGGAATTAAGCCGAATTAATGTTTTAGATTCACCTGATCAAATTACTAAAAAGATTAAAAAATGTAAAACTGATTTGGTGCGGGGTTTAACCTTTGATGATACAGACCGTCCAGAATGTCATAATTTATTAACTCTGTATATGCTGCTGTCTGGGAAGACAAAGGAAGCGGTAGCGGCTGAATGTGCAGATATGGGTTGGGGACAATTTAAGCCTTTATTGACAGAAACAGCAATTAATGCTTTAAAACCGATTCAAGACAAATATCAGGAGGTAATGGCAGATAAAGGTCATTTAGAGTCAGTATTAAGAGATGGTCGGAAAAAAGCGGAAGCGATCGCTAATCAAACCTTAGCAGATGTGAAAGCTGCTTTAGGCTATACCGTCCCCCTCTAAGGTTTACTCTTGAAGGTGTAAATTGTTTTACCCTTTAAGAAAACCTCAAGATTAAATTGGAACCATGCAGGATACCCATAGCACCAGTGCTTTAAATAACTTCCGAAAAGCGGTAGAAGCGGGAGATTTTCTTGTTACTGCTGAAGTTGCACCTCCGAAGGGGGCAAATGCAACCCATACAATTGAAATGGCAGCGACTCTTAAGGGGAGAGTTCATGCTGTCAATATTACTGATGGTAGCCGTGCTGTGTTGGGGATGTCGTCTCTAGCAGCTTCGGTGATTTTATTGCAACATGGAATTGAGCCGATTTGTCAAGTTGCTTGTCGCGATCGCAATAGAATTGGAATACAAGCAGATTTGATGGGCGCTCATGCTTTGGGTATCCGCAATATTTTAGCTTTAACTGGTGATCCTGTAAAAGTAGGTGATCATCGTGAAGCAAAGGCCGTTTTTGATTTAGAATCTGTGCGGTTATTGCAGTTAATTAGGAAGATGAATCAAGGTGTTGATTTTAATAATAAAACCCTGAATGATGGTGCATTAGATTTATTTCCAGGTGCAGCCGTAGATCCACAAAGTGCTAGTTGGTCAGGTTTAGAAAGTCGATTTGAAAAGAAGATAGAAGCTGGAGCGCAATTTTTTCAAAGTCAATTAATTACTGATTTTGAAAGATTAGAAAAGTTCATGGATAAAATCGCCTCTGGTTACAATAAACCAATTTTGGCGGGAATTTTTCTGTTGAAGTCAGCGAAAAATGCCAAGTTTATTAATCGGATGGTTCCAGGTGTGAATATTCCTGAACATATTATTGATAGGTTGGCGAAAGCAAAACGGCCGTTAGAAGAAGGAATGAATATTGCAGCGGAACAAGTGCAAATTGCGCGGAGTTTGTGTCAAGGTGTGCATCTGATGGCAGTGAGAAAAGAAGATGCAATCCCACCCATCTTGGATTTAGCAGGGGTGGGGAAGGTTAGTTAAGAGGAAAAGCGATCATATTCAGTTAGGTGTAGTGCGATCGCCTTTTTCCCTTACATTGCTAAACTAAAACAGACCTCATAAAATCAGAGGATATTATGAAATTGACTACAGATACTCCGTATACAGAAACCTCCCTTCCATATCACACCCAACTCCCAGAATCACACCCAACTCCCAGAGTATCATGGTATTTTTGTGGAAAATTGGCAAGAACATCCCCAAAGCATTCTTCTTATGGATTCAATCACACCAGTATTACAAGAACTTCATCCTGATAGTCAATATTTGATAGGACAAGATTTAGGTATTTATTGGTGTATTACTGAACCAAGAGAACGTAGTGCAGAACCTCCCGATTGGTTTTATGTAGCTAATGTACCACCTGCCTTAAATGGCAAAATCCGACGTTATTATGTACTTTGGCAAGAATATATTGCGCCAGTGATTGTTTTAGAATCTGTCTTTGGAGACGGTACAGAAGAGCGAGATAAAACCCCTTAGTAGGGTAAATCTTGGATTTATGAACAAGTAATTCTTACTCCTTTGTATAGTATTTATGAAGTGAATAAAGCAAGTGTAGAAGTTGATGAATTAATTGATGGACAATATCAGTTATTAGCAGCAAATGAACGGGGAGATTATCCAATTGCACCTATGGGAGTAGAGTTAGGTTTATGGCGGAGAATATCAGAATATCGAATTACTCTGGCTGCGGTGGTGGGATTTGCAAGGTAATTTGTTGTTGACTGGTGAGGAAAGAGCCTAACAGGAAAGCCAAAGAAGCGATCATTTGACTGCACAGTTGCGTGCTGTGGGAATTGAACCAGAAGCGTAATATTAAACTACAGTGCTATGCCTGTAACAGGCATAGCACTGTAGTTTAACTATACTTAATAGTGAGAATTTTACTGGTTAGAAGTTAAGGCTGTAGAATTGATATAACCTGCCATGTGTTTGAAATTGAACCAAAAAGAACCTGACAATTGTGAATTAAAAATGCGATCGTACTGATTTTGAATTTAGCGGGGGTGAAGCCCATAGGATAGTTATTTCTTAGTCATGAAAACTACATAGAGGCGTTGAATTTAGCGTCTCTATTACTTTGGGAAATAGTAAGATTGAAATATTTCAGTTAATCAAAATCTATTTACTTTGGACCACACCTATTTAATGAGATGTTAAATTCTCCAGGACATTTACCAGGACAACTAGGTACGAAACGCAAATATACAACACACTTTTTATATATCATTGGACGTTAACCAATCCCCATAGTAAATCTCAGCTACCCTGGAGCAAGATCAATAGATCTTATAGACCAGGTAAAAGCTTGGATGAGAGAAGTAAGTCCTGGAGTTCGCATAGCGATTAACGCTATTTCAGAAATAGACTTAGTAAATATACAATATTTTTATGGAGATAGTAACCGTTATCATGCAACCAATGTAGGATTTGGAATTACCTACACCTTAGCAATTATTGTATCTGTACTTTCATCTCGTCCAGGTTCACTAATTTTACTGGAAAATCCAGAAGCACATCTTCATACCAGAGGAAAAGCAAAAATGGGAGAATTATTAGCACTTGCAGCTAGTTGTGGTATTCAAGTAGTAATATAAACCCATAGGAATCATGTTTTAAATAGTATTCATCTTCCTGTTCATCGGCATAAAATTAATTACGAAGATGTACAATTACACTATTTTCAACGTCAGGAAATAGGAACTGACAAAGTTATCATAGAAGTTGTATCTCCACATATTGATAAATATGGCAGAATTGATAGATGGCCTGATGGATTCTTCGAGCAACTAACTGGAAAAATATTTAATGGACTTTATGTAGATGCAATTCCTGATTAATGACAACTAATTTATTGGTCAAGCTAAAGATAGTTATGATGCTGATGACTTATAGAAGTTTTATTAGCAAAAATAAAGGAATTAGAACCTATTCAGGGCGAAAGGTAAATACTGACTCATAGTAGCTTTTCTGAGTTTTATATATCACTTGCACTGACAGTTAAACAGTGGTTAAAGTAAAAAGCAATATCCTCTAGTCAAGAAGATAAAGAAAAAAGTAGATTATTGTTAATCAAATTGATGAATAAGAGTCTATTTATAGATACCATTTTAGATGAAGAACTTGATTATCATGAATGCTATTTTAATCATCAAGATGTTTCTGGCAGTTCTTTAGCAGGATCAGTATATTTAAAAGGGATTTTAATTAGTTTACAAAATGCACCTAATTTTGAATCTGATTATATGCAGTTAAAATATAGTGAAGATGGCAAACTTTATGAAGAAGTCGAGATTATTAACTTAACTGAGTTAAGTCATGCTAAAAAATTACGTCCCCCTTATTTACCTAGTCCTAAGCATACGCCAGATGGACTAAGTATTTATCGTAGTTGAAGGGCAACTCCTATGGATTTAGGTAATGAAGTTACTCAGTCAGTTTTAGATGAAGCAATAGCAAATGTAGACAGTATTATGGTTACTATCAGGAAAAATTTTATGAATTCCAATCAGATAATGCTGGTGGTTTTCATAGTTCTCCTGTAGAAGAGAAGGAAGTTCCTCTTAAAATTATCGAATATTTTAAATAAAAATGAAGTTAGAAAGTCTGTAAATCTCCACAAAGCGATCACTCCCCCTTCCTCCTCTATAGCATAAAATTGCTAAAGTGAACTATATAATAGCCTTCTACCCCAGATAACCTTCATGATTACCATTATCTCAGAACTACCTGAAGAAATATTTTCAGCAAATTTGACAGACTAGTAGTAGTCAGTAGAGACGTTCTAGCGGAACGTCTGTCAAGGAGTCAGAATAATCTCGAAACTTAAAAAGTGTATACAATAAACCTTGAATACCCCTTAAAGTATGATCTATATAGGCTTCCAGTTTATTCAGCCAATCATAAATGAAGCTAATTAAGCTTGAACATTGTAATGTTTAAGCTAAAGTCTGCTACAACTCAATTAACTTAAATCCCCAAACTTTCAGAACAGTAGTCGCTATTTCCGGATCTACACAATCATAAGCTTCCCATTCCGAGTTCTTATCTTTAGGATGCCCCTCACCGACATGACCTGCAACTTTTATCACCGGAACACCCACTAAGTAATCACGTTCCATCCCCTTGGGGAGAGCTAGTTGGATTCTGCGGCCTATGAACTTTGATGCACTGGTCTTAGCTACAGATTCACGGACTAAACAAATATCGCCAGCAGTCCCCCAAGTAGTTTGGTAGATGTGGAGAAAGGATATGTAGTTTTCTGGTTTCATGGCTCTTTTGAGAACTTGCATTATTTAATCCTAACTGATCGCTTTTGACTCAGGAATTTCATTCAGATACTACCTGCTATATTACAATTTTTGGCTTTTAATAAAATAAAACAAGGGAATTAAGTCCTTTGTTATCATTTAAAAGGTTAAGTTTTTGACACTTTATGGGAAGAAAGTTACGGAGACTCTTAAGTAGTCCAAAAACAGACTCTTAAAGGCGTAGTCAATGCGGTCCTACTAACTCCATCAAGATTTAATCCCAATGTTGACTTTACTTTTCTCAATATGTTTGCTGCACCATTTGCATCAGCATTAATGTTGAAGCTTTTACTCTACTTCTACTTTAGTTGGTGAGCCAGCGTGGTCTTGCGGGTTTCTCCCATGAGTGACTGACAAACCGGAAGGCTGCAAGCCTCGCCTGTGCAAGTTTGATGATGAATGCAGAAGAATCTCCGTGGCTGTCTTCTCGGAGAGTGTCAATGGGAAATGTTACTCACCATAAGTTCATATTTGAAGGCTGTGCTATAGTTTTAGGATATAAGGATTATTTTCGGTTGAGTAAGTCGTTTTAATTTCTTTTAAATGAGTCTCTCCGAATCTAACTCTCTACACTCTTTGGCTTGGGAGACCATCCATACTATGTCGATTTATGTTGGGAATTTGTCCTATCAGGTTACAGAAGACGACCTGAAACAGGCCTTTGCTGAGTACGGTAAAGTTAGCCGTGTGCAGTTACCTACGGACAGGGAAACAGGACGTCTACGTGGTTTTGCCTTCGTGGAAATGGAGACTGAAGACCAAGAAACAGCAGCCATTGAAGCACTTGATGGTGCTGAATGGATGGGACGAGATTTAAAAGTGAACAAAGCGAAACCTCGTGAACCTAGAAGTTCAACACGTGGAAATTGGGGCGGTGGTGGTGGTCGTAGCGATCGCCGTTATTAATCCTGTTCTGAAAAATTTTTAAATCTAGAGTCTCCAGCAGATGCAGCCAAAAGTTAGACTCTGCTGAGATATTTTTTACTCTAGTTTGTATGTATTAAACCACAATAAGGAGGAATAAGAATGACACAAGTAGTTTTGGGAGAAAATGAAGGTATTGAATCAGCTCTACGGAGATTTAAGCGTGAAGTTTCTAAAGCCGGAATTTTCCAAGATATGCGTAAGAATCGCCATTTTGAAACACCTTTAGAAAAAGAGAAGCGCAAAGCAATAGCTAGACATAAGCAACGTCGTCAACAACGTTCTCGCTTCAAGTAATAGCTTCATAGTAATGCTCACCGCGACTATAAATTCAGTCAGCATCTCCTCATTATTCGATTTAACGTCTGTTGTTTGTGGCAATGTATCTTAACAGCTGCAAGTAAATAGCAGAAATTAAGAAAAAACCTGTTTGTAGTAGTGTTGTATTTGTTGTCGGCACTACTACAAGTTGTATTTAGGCTCAGAAATTAGCTAGATTTCTGCTACTGCACGTTCAATCAAGCGTCGACCTAAAGTTTGCGTCCCAGTGTGTTCATAGTAATTTGTAGATACATCCAAGAAAGCCGCTACATAGTCTAATTTATCATCACTAAATTCCAGGAAACCTTGAAAATTACCAACAACTTTCTGTGCTGTTAAAGCATTAGCAGAAACTATGCCATTCATCCAACCTTTAACTGAATCAAGGCTTTGACCAATAAAGTCCAGTTTACGACCGGTACTGCTACCAGGGATCAAGTTGCTTATGGCTGTGAAAGTAGAGTTTTGGTCTAAATCCTCAGGATTCATCTGACTCATCATAGTTAAGGATTTTTGGATGAAATCTGGTCCCAAGGGGATGATACCATCAACACAAATTAATGCTGCCATGCGAATCATGGATTCTCCACTATATTCACGTAAAGAACCTACAAAATCGCCAATACTATTACCGGGAATACCGTTAATTTGGCAAAAAGCGACTAATTCAGCAACTACTTTTAAGGTTAAATCAATAGTTTGAGCTTTATCAGCTTTGGGAGTAAGGGAGTTTAAAAAGCCCAATAGGGGAATTGATTCACCGACTTTATTAGCCAAAGCGGCTGCACCCAAAGCTTTATCAGTACCATCAACCGTTTGATAAAGCCATAAAGCGGTTTGATATCCTTGGGATTTGTCGTTAAAAAGATAAATTGCTCTTTCACCAATAGCCTGAATTAAACTCTCGTCATCTTCACCAGTGACGGTTTTAATAGTATTGACAAAACCAACAGTATTTTGCCACTCACCAGGAGCAATAAAATCTAAAGCATTTAACATGGAAATAGTTAAACCACTGGTTGGTAATTGATCAACTAACTCAAATATTGATTTGCTCACAAGAATCTCCTAATTGATGGTTTGTTATCTGAAGTTGCAAGTAAAAGTCATTTGAATTTAGCCAAGTCCTCAAGATCAAATTTCTCTATCCAGTCTGTTCGATCACTGGCGTTAAATAATGGATCTTTAGAAATCACCTTTACTTGATACTTACCAACTAAAATAGAAGTTTGAGTTTTACCTAGTTCCACAGCCGGATAACCGTCAATTTTCTTAGTGCTGTTGGCATATTTTGATGCTACTGTTGGCGTGCTGGTTGTGTCAGAAATCGCTAATTGCGCAACCACCTTACCACCTTTTTTCAAATTCGCCTCAGCAAAACCTTTTTTCTCTTGGGTATAGACTCGCTCATAGCCATCTTCACTATCAGGAAAGAAACTGTTTAATTCGTTGCCCTGTGTGGCCTTTTTAGCAACAGCTTGACCACTTTTTTGTTTCATGCTTTCCTGTTGTACCTCGTCAAAACGACTGGGTGCTTTTGCAGCACAAGCTGTAGTCAGTAGTAAAACAGACAACAACAAACTGGCTAAAAGCCTACGTCCACGGAATAAACTCACGTTTGTTCTCCTTCAAAGCTTGGGGTTTGAGGCAATTATCTGCTCTAGTTTACTGTTTGTAGCAAAAAATTTACTTTTTGATCATTATTGGTATTGAGAGCTACTGAATTTTCCAGGATCTTTATGATTCAAGGCGACAAGCTATCATCGCATAGAAGGGATCTCCTGTCGGTAAACCTAACCATTGCAAGAAATTAGGCGCTGTTGATTGATTAACAATTACTTCTGCAGTAGTGAATCCAGGTACTGAAGCAAAGTAACGCTTCACTAATTCGACTCTAGACGCTTCTGAGGCACCCCGCCAGATTTGAATCGCCTTTTGATAAAATATCCGATTAGAAAAACTGACAATAGCTACACCACCAGGTTTAAGAATGCGGTGAATTTCCGAAAATACCGCTTCTGGATATTGGATGTACTGCAGAGAAACACACACAGTTAACAAAAGCATCAAAATCTTTATCTGGTAGGGATAGCTGAGGTTGTGAGTTGATATTCTGCACAAAATAATGGTGAAACCAAGGATTACGTGCTAATTCTTCAGCATTTAGTCGATGTCCCTCAAGATGGTCAAACTCTATTTCTTCTGGTAGATGAGACCCCCAACTACTGAATCATATCAAAAATGCGCGTGTTTGGTTTAAATCGCTGACAATATAAATCTGTCAACTTCTGATTAACCCTTTCATCAATATGCGTGACAAAGCGCGGATAATCATAAAATAACTTATCATCAGTATCATCTAACTTAAGGCGTTGATTTGGTCGCAACAGCATAAATTTCTATTTTGGAAAATTCTTTCACTAAATGGTGCTAATTTCGTATACTAAATTTACATTATTTTCAATACAGCACTAAACTTAGGCGCTCACAACTCATAATATTCAACATATTCAACTCGTATTCAATAAATGTTGTACAAATTACCTTTATTTGTCGCTATTAAACAGCGAATTCTCCTACTGAAGCAATTTCCCCACATCAGTTTGTTAATTTGGCTAATTCCTTTATTATTATTTACTTCTGGTGAAACTAGCCTCATGGCGCATGATGAAACTCTTTATGCGAGGAGAGCGCGATTAATGTTTGATTCTGGTGACTGGATAGCACCTTGGAAAACAGCCCATCATAAAACCCCTGGTTTTTATTGGTTAATTGCTATTTTTTATCAGTTATTTGGCGTTAGTGATACTAGTCCGCGAATACCTAGTATGATTGCGGGAATTTTAAGCATATTAGTTATATATGAAATAGCGAAAACATTGCTAGATCAAAAATTAGCTTACCTATCCGCAGCTATTTTGAGTGTAGAATTTCTCTGGCTGCAATATTGTCGCCTAACTGCACCTGATGTACCAATGATTTTATTGGTATATTTAGCTATTTTGTGTTTATTAAAAGCAGAAATATATCCTAAATATCGACTTATGTATGGTTTTATGGTCGGTGTCAGTTTTGGTTTGGGCTTTTTGATGAGAAGCTTTATGATTTGTTTGCCAATAGCAGCATTGTTACCTTATCTAATTTGGGAACATCGTCGGCATCGTCATCTTACTAACCCAATGCTCTATTTAGGAGTTTTAGTCGGTTTAATTCCTACTTTAGTTTGGTTATGGTTTAACTGGCAGCGTTATGGTGGTGATAGTGTTGGTCATTTGTTGGGATTTGTGGCAGAATTAGGTAGCAGTAAACGTCCAGGTAATGGCATACTTTACTATTTTTGGAATGTGCCGTTAAAATCTTTTCCCTGGTTTTTATTCAGCATCTTAGGGTTAGTTTCAGTAATTCGTAAACCCATCTCTCACTACCAATTACTATTAGTAGGTTTTCCAATAGTTCTATTTACAGAAATAACTGTATTTCCCACTCGGTTAATGCACTATAGTCTGTGTTTATATCCCTTTATCGCTATGTTTGCTGCTGTGGGCTTAGATTGGTTAGCAAAAATTTACCAACAAGGACAAGCGAATAAGATTAATGCCCATCTTCCTAGAAATATCAGCTATACTTTTGGTGTTCTAGGCATTATTTTAATTGTAGCCAGTATAGTGATCTTAGGTGCGAATTTGGTTGATATTAAGAAATATGCCATTGTCGCTTTAGTCACAGGTTTAGGTTGCTTAATTGTGCCTTTAATTTGGATCTTACGTTACTTTTTTCATCATAATTTTCTTACGGCTCGTTACTGGGTAAGTGGTTGGTTAATAACAAGTTGGCTATCTATCGCTACGGCTGGTAGTTTAGGTTTGTTAGGAGATTTTAATCCTGCATTTAGAATATTTTTCCACCAACAATCTATTGTGAAAATTCTCCAAAATCATCCGGTCTCTTTTGTGAATCTAGATGGTAAAAATGCTGTATTGATTAATTTTTATACTCCTATTCATGGTCAGGAAGTGAAGTCTGTTTCTCAATTACCACCTTTGAGTTATGCTTGGATTTATACGCCTAATTCTGTTGATTTAGTTAAAAGTTATCGCGTTCTTGGTAGTGTGAAAGATTATCAATTAATTCAAGTTTTATCATCTCTAGGACATTCACCATAAATGCTCAGATACCCAACTTTTTTACAAAGGTCAGGGATTTATTACTGAAATTTATTTTTGTAAGCACTCAGCTATCAGCTGTCAGTTTTTTCAGATTAACACCAGAAATACCTATTTGATAATTAACCAATTTCTCCAAAATTCTGAGAGGATATTTTAAATATATAAAATGTCATACTGTAGGGGAAGATCCCAATTTAGCAAGAAGATGAAAGAAAGGAAAGGAGAAGTAATTCGCGATGAT
>ERZ1034419.86-NODE-86-length-18941-cov-38.328656_pt1 | contig 18941 bp, 20 predicted proteins | sample MGYA00520531_ERZ1034419 | MGnify/ENA primary metagenome ERZ1034419 (study PRJEB33736, sample SAMEA104288485) | Azolla nilotica | place: Sudan | collected 1982 | study: EMG produced TPA metagenomics assembly of the PRJEB19522 data set (Is there foul play in the leaf... | reverse complement strand
AAGGAGGAAAGAATATTAGCACACCTTATAAGAAACCACGTAAAGGAGAATTAACCTCAAATTTTTCCGCTACAGACTCTGAGCAAAGGGTTCTTCAGTCTTTTCCCCTAAACCAGCAATAAAACTAGATTGTAATGCCAAAGCATTTATTTGGGCTTACATATGGCGTTTTTCTGCTTCTAGCTGCTGAATTTGTCTCGTCAACTGTGCTACTCGTTCCGCCACTGCTTCAGTAGTATAAATGCGATCACTGCTTACTCCCCGCAACCGCACTCCTACCGTACCAGTATCGCTTACCCTCACAGACTCCATTTCCAGAGTTACAGGTAATGGTGTAATCAATAACTCCTGTTCTTCTCCCGTTCAAGAGATGACACCTCGTCTTGTCACGAAAGCTTTGTCACCATACACTGTGACAGCAAAAATCTTCCTTTGTACTGTTTTGCACCAAGATGATAATTCCGGGTTAGTCATTACCAATTTATCCCCCCATTTTTATCAGTTATCAGTTACCATTCATCAGATACCAGTTATTACTCACACCTGTTACCTGAATCTAATGGTGATGCTGGTGAATTGTCAATGATTTCCGATTTTATCGTTAAGCTTTTTAAAATTCCAGTATAGAATTTATTCTGGAAGTTTAGGAACCGGAGTAGTTGGAAGAGCAATATCTTCTAGCTCCACAATCTTCTTTGCCGCCTCTAGCAGATACTGATAATAAGTGCGAGCGACAATAGATAACTGCTTGCCTGCTGGGTGAGCTATGTACCAAGTCCGCTTAATGGGAAAATGCTGCAGATCCAAAATACTAAACTCGTGAGCATCTGTCAATAAAGTATGACGAGATAAAACCGAAATTCCCAGCCCTCCAGCTATTGCTTGTTTAATCGCTTCATTACTCCCTAATTCCAACTTCACCTTCACCTTGATGCCATGTTCATCTAAAAGAGACTGCACAGCACGGCGTGTACCTGAACCTGGTTCGCGCATAATAAACGGTTCATTTGCCAGCCGTTCAATGGGAATATTTTTTTCCTGTGCCAAAGGATGATTCACAGGTGCAAAAACCACCAAAGGATTTTCTAAAAATGCTTCAAAACTGACATCTACATGATCTGGAACCTGACTCATAATATACAAGTCATCCATATTACCAATCATTCGTTCCAAAATTCGTTCATGATTCGTAACTTGCAGCGAGATATCAATTCCCGGATAAAGTTGGCAAAACTGACCCAACAAACGCGGAATAATATATTTTGCTGTGGTAATTACTGCCAATCTTAATTGACCTTGTTTCAGCCCTTTTAAATCTGCCACTGTCATTTCAAACTGGGATATAGTCTCAAAAATCTGGCGACAAGTGGCAAATAACTCCCGTCCCGCTTCCGTCAAAAATAACCGCTTCCCCACCTGCTCAAATAATGGCAACCCTACCGATTTTGTTAGCTGCTTGATTTGCATAGAAACAGTAGGTTGGGTGAGAAATAATTCTTCAGCAGCACGAGTAAAGCTACCATGCCGTGCAGCGGCCTCGAACACCTTCAACTGGTGCAGTGTCGCTTGGTTCAAGGTGATTCTCCTCTAATAGCAATTCGTAAACATATATCGTAAACATATATTTAGTACCACTGCACGCTAGCCCATTATGTAGTATCACACATACCAAGTTATAAGTCTAAGCATAGATAAATATCTATTTTCGCTATCAGAAGTGCGGTATTGGACTTATGGAATTGAGAGGTTATCATGAAAACAACACAAAATGTAAAATGCCTTCTAACCTAAGATGAATGGTGAATAATCAATAATTTGGATATTCAACATTCATTATTCATCCATCCAACGTTCTTCTTTAACTTTTACAGGTAATTTAGCTAAATCTGGTAACTCCACTGCCACTGCATCCACAATCTTATCCTTGATATTCAAGGGAATATTTAAGGGTTGACGTTCTTCCACCCAATAATTAGCTACTGGTAAGGTTTGTTCCAACTCATCCAAAGGTCGAGGAATCACCATGACTGCGTTCAACTCCCCAATCCTTTCTGCTTCAAACATTCCCGCCTCCACTGCTACAGCGACGTTAGCAACAGAACCACGAATAATGGCCGTACATAAACCAGCCCCTATTTTTTCATAGGAAGCTAAATGTACATCTGCTGCTTTGAGCATGGCATCACAAGCACCAACCATAGCTGGAAAACCACGAGTTTCCACCAAACCAATAGCTTGATTACTCAGACGGCTGTAACTGCCATCCTCTATAATTTGACTCAAGCGATTGATAGGCAGAACTATATCTAAATTGGGATAAGGTCGGGGAATGACTAAGCTAGAAACCAATTGTCCAAACTGTTCCGCTGTTTGTACGCCAGCTTCTACAGCCAGACGCACATCAGCAATTCCACCCCGGACAATGGCTGTACAGTGACCACTACCAATCTTTTCATAGCCTACTAAGTGGACTCCAGCTGACTTTAACATCATGTCAGCGGTTCCAACTATAGCTGGAAAGCTGAGGGTCGATACTAAACCCAAGGCAGTATCCTTGAGATTGTCACGGCGACGTAATGCCTGGATGGTGCTAAGAGAGCGTTGATTGTATGTTTCCATCATGAATTCACCAGGATACTTGCAAAGAAAGGCAACTAACAATTAACAATTACTCTGAAGAATTGTCAGAGTTTTCGTCGCTCAAGGATTGCCGATGGGGAAACAATGTAATCAACAGTCTGTTAATGCTTCCTTTTCCATATATCTGTGTCCCAAAAGTGTTATTGGGTTCAGTGTTAGCTGAACTGGGTTCGGATTCTTGAGAGTTAGTTTCTGGAGAACCTGGGAGAGTTGTTTCTGTTGGGATGGAGTCAGTAACCAGGGGTGTTTCTGCAACTGGATGCGACTGGCTTTTAGGGGTGGGAGAAGGTGGAGATAGGGAAGTAGATTGTTGTTTAAAATCTATAAAGGCCGCAGCAGAGAATTGAGTAGTAGTAATTACTTTTTTCTCTGGTTGTTGCTCTGGGGGATTTGTAGAAGTGGTATTTGTGGAAGTTGGCTCTTCCTGTAAATTTTGATCAATCTGCCGACTGTTATCTCCCAAAACCGAACCTGATGGTATGACTTGTTCAGGTGCTACGGAACAGTTAAATACTGTTGTAGCTGCACCAATACAAGCATTAGCACCGATTTTACCAGGGCCAACCATCAAAAACCCGGCTCCCAGGTTTGCTCCTGCTTCTACTTCTAGGATACCCTCATTGACTTGGAGAATTGACCCCATGCCAATACAGACCCCAGGACCAATAATAATTTTACTGTTGGCAGCTGCTTGGAGTATTACCCCTGGAGCAAGTACCGCGCTCTTATGAATATTTACCTCGCCACTAATATACTTATCAAAATTGTCGCTGAGGCGAAGCAACGGCACAGACATGGAATTTATTACCTCGGAAGCCGGAAGAATGAGTATTGAAAATTAATTTGAGATGGGGACTGGGGACTGGGGACTGGGGATTGGGGATTGGGGATTGGGAATTCTTCTCTTTTTTCCCTTATTCCTGAATTTTTGTCACCTGTCACCTGTCACCTGTCACCTAAATTATGGACGTTGGATGATTGCTTCCAACACGCGGCGTTTGGCTGCGGGGTCGATTCCGATTAAACGCACGTATTCACCTGCATATTCAGATATAACAGCTTCTAGTGCAGCGATCGCATCTCTTTCAGATGTAGCCTGAATTTGACCGCAGCTTGCCCAAGTTCCTGTACGGAAACGACGTTGGTCTACGTGTTCAACGCTAATCTTAAAACCACTTGTTAACAACTGTTTCAGTTGGTCTACTACTTCGGCACTCAAGCGGGTGCTGGTTGTAGTGCCAGTTGCAGTTGCACCACTGTATAAAGCACCTGATGTTTTAGCACTACCGGAGGATACTACTTGACCGTTAGGACGTTGGATAATTGCTTCCAATACGCGACGTTTGGCTTTGCTGTCAATGCCAATTAACCGCACATACTCGCCTTGATGAGAGGTGATGCATTCTTCCAAAGCAGCAACTACATCATTAGCTGAGGTTGCCTCAATAGGGTTACAGCTTTGCCAAGTGCCTGTACGGAAGCGGCGCTCATCCACATGCTCTGTACCAATTTTGTAACCATTCGCCAAGAGTTGGCGAATTTGGTTCACTGTTTCAGCACTGAGGCTGCCACTAGCAACTGCACCGTTAGCGTTACCATTACCGTTGTAGCTGCTGTAATATGCAGCAGGAGTTTTAAAACTAGATATACTTGTAGCTACTACACCATCAGGACGTTGGATAATAGTTTCTAATACCCGTTTTCTGCCGTTGTCAATGCCGAACAAACGCACGTACTCGCCACTGTGGTCTATTAGACAAGATTCCAATGCTGCGATCGCTTCTCCTAATGATCTGGTTTCAATAGGCTGGCAGCTTTGCCAAGAGCCTGTACGAAACCTTCTTTGGTCTACGTGTTCAGTTCCTATTTTAAAACCTTGATTCAGTAGATAACGTACCTGATCTACTATTTCTGCACCCAATTTGCTTGCCACTTCACTACTCCTTTCCAATTCGTCAACAGTAATACTTGTATAAGATTTAACCCAAGATAGATTAAGATCGTCCCGAATCGGGGCAATACACTTAAGATCCTCTGCACAGCGATAACCAGCCCGCAAAGCCTGATTTATCCCCACAACGTGGTGAGCGAATTGCTGATCCTGAGCTTGTACATCTGGTAATCGGTCAGCTTGCTGCTGCGTAGTAATTATCGAGCCAGATGCTACGTATTTACCTGGTGGAATTTCTACATCTTGGATTAGAGCGTGCATCATCACGATGCAACCAGCCCCTACCCTAGCATTAAATACTGTAGACCTAAAGCCAATAAAGCAACTTTCCCCTACATAAGCTGGCCCATGAATCAGCGCCATGTGGGTAATAGAAGCATCTTTACCAACCCATACCGAGTAGTTTTTGCCATCATCACCAATTACTCGGCCTTGCTCCAACCCATGAATTACTACACCATCTTGAATATTAGTATTTTCACCAATAAAAAAAGGTGTTCCTTCATCTGCTCTAATCGAAGTTCCTGGAGCAATAATCACATTTTGACCCAGGTGTACATCCCCAATTAAATTACAAGAAGAATGTACAAATGCGGTTTGATGGATATCTGGTTCAGCTAAACTCCTTGACCACGGGGTTGGGGGTGCCGCCGTGCTGCGGACTACCATTGTGAGATTCCTCCTGAAATAAGCTTTTTGTCAGTAGTCGGTCGCTACGCTTCAATTCAAAATTCAAAATTCAAAGTTCAAAATTTATTTCTTCTTTTTGAATTTTTAATTTTTAATTTTGAATTCCCCTTCAGGGGTGACTATCTAGATTGGTCTTTTTTGCTGTAAATGAGACGATCTTCTACGTAAATAGTATCAATGATCGCCACCACGGCGGCATCTACTGGTCGTTGTTTATTGCCAGGAACTTGACGAGCGGCACTACCACAACTGACAAGTACCCACTCATCTATACCTGCTCCTACGCTATTATCGGCTGCTACCTCATATTTAGGTAGGAGATTGCCGTTTTCATCTACTAACTGCAACATCAGCAGTTTTACACCTCTAAGAGTAGGATCTTGTATAGTGCTAACTACCGTGCCACGCACTTTGGCAATTTGCATCTAACTACGGTCTTCTACCGAAAGGACGAATGGCGTTAACTCCTTCCCGGAATTGTTCTACATCTTCTGTATACCGAATAGGTAGGACATATTCCAAGTTTTCATGAGGACGAGCGATGATGTGAGTAGACAGCACCTGTCCACCATTGACGCGCTTCACGTTGTCCACTCCAGCTGCTACTGATGCTTGAACTTCGGAAACGTCTCCCCGCACAATTACTGTTACTCGACCGCTACCAATTTTTTCGTATCCTACTAAGGTAACGCGAGCTGCTTTTACCATTGCATCAGCAGCTTCTACTACTGCTGGAAAGCCCAACGTTTCAACCATTCCTACTGCGATCGACATTATTTTAATCCTTTAATCAAGTTGATGGTTTGTGCTACAGGAAGCGAACAAACCGGGAAAGTGTTTGCACTCAAGCAACCAACCCCGTTCATTACTTTGTGTAAACAGTTTTTAAGTTCGGAACTGTTCTACTGCTTCTGTATACCGAATCGGTAATACGTATTCTAGGTTTTCGTGAGGACGGGCAATAATGTGAGTAGACAACACTTCTCCACCGTTTACTCTTCTAGCTGCTTCGATACCAGCCGCTACTGAAGCTTGAACTTCAGATACATCACCCCGGACGATCACAGTCACACGGGCACTGCCAATTTTCTCATATCCTACTAAGGTAACACGGGCTGCTTTCACCATCGCATCAGCAGCTTCTACTACTGCTGGAAAGCCTTTAGTCTCAATCATTCCAACTGCAATTGGCATCGCAGAACTCCTAAAAATTTAATGCAATCTGTACTATACTATGCGTGGAAAATTTTGACGGGGATGCTGATCTTGAGTGAAGAAAACACTTCTAAAATTAAGGATATGAAACCTTGGCATCCCTGGCAACATAAATTACTATAATAGTTTGTAATAAAAAAGTTTTAAAAAACTTAACAAAACTTAATATGCCCCTGGAATCCATTAAAGTTTACGGATTCCTAGAGCGGCCGCTTATGCTTTATAATTTCTTTATCACATTTCCAAAATAACATTCATAACTGGGTCTAATCCTATCTATATGGTGAGGGTCAATCACAGGCTGTATATTCTACTGTCTCTGACTTTCTTCAAGTTTTGCTATTTAGACATAAGATTTAAGTGAACGATATATAAGTTTATCAAATAAATCATATAAACTTCTTTACTCAGAGTAGAAATACCAATTTGTAGCTAGAGGATTTATGAAGACAAGTAAATGCTTTTAAATATTTACAGTCATATTTCATTAGCATGTAATACGGGATGTTGAGGTAAAAATTATGGTTAAATTTTCTTGAAAAAATAGTTAAAAAAAACTTGATTTTTCCCAGATTAACTTTTTTTAGGCGAATGATCGTTTTAATGTTGTTTGAGAACCTATAGGCTGAGTCGTCAAGGAAAATTTTAAATGCATGAGTTTCTATTTTTCACAAGTTGGTTTGTACCTTTTTACAGCTTGTTGGGTGCAATTTTAACCTTGCCTTGGAGCATAGGAATAATTCAACGAACAGGGCCAAGACCTGCGGCATACTTGAATTTATTGACGACTTTGGTAGCTTTTTCCCATAGCTTGTTTGTATTTCAAGAGATTTGGAATAGAGATCCAGAAATTTTAGTAATTACTTGGTTTCAATATGGGGATTTTAACTTAACCTTTGCCTTAGAACTATCGCCAGTTAGTATTGGGGCAATAGTGCTAATTACAGGATTAAGTCTGTTAGCCCAAATTTATGCCCTGGGTTACATGGAAAAAGATTGGTCGTTAGCAAGGTTTTTTGGGTTGTTGGGATTTTTTGAAGCAGCTTTGACTGGTCTAGCGATTAGTGATTCTTTGTTCCTAAGTTATGCGTTGTTGGAAGTTCTCACCCTTTCTACTTACTTGCTGGTGGGTTTTTGGTATGCGCAACCATTGGTAGTAACGGCAGCGCGAGATGCGTTTTTAACCAAGCGGGTCGGAGATTTGCTGTTGTTGATGGGGGTAGTAGTCCTTTCAACTCAAGCTGGTAGTTTGAACTATTCCGATTTGTACGAGTGGGTGCAAACTGCTGACTTAAACCCATTTACATCAACATTACTGGGTATAGCATTGATTGCTGGTCCTGCTGGTAAATGCGCCCAATTTCCCTTCCATTTGTGGTTAGATGAAGCAATGGAAGGCCCAAATCCGGCTTCAGTAATGCGAAACTCTTTGGTAGTCGGTGGTGGTGCTTATGTATTGTACAAGATTCAACCATTGTTAGCACTCTCACCAGTGACGCTGAATGCTTTAGTTGTGATGGGAACTGTAACTGCTCTGGGGGCAACATTAGTATCAATCGCCCAAATTGATATTAAACGCGCTCTATCCCACTCTACAAGTGCCTATATGGGATTGGTGTTTTTAGCAGTGGGCTTGCAACAAGGTGGTGTGGCTTTGATGTTGCTGTTAACTCATGCGATCGCAAAAGCATTATTATTCATGAGTTCTGGATCTATCATATACACTACCCAAAGTCAAGACTTGACAGAAATGGGGGGTTTGTGGTCACGGATGCCAGCAACTACTACTGCTTTTGTCGTCGGTTCAGCAGGAATGGTGACATTGTTACCACTGGGTAGCTTTTGGGCAATGTTGGCTTGGGCTGATGGCTTAGTGAACGTTAGTCCTTGGGTCATTGTAGTTTTACTGTTAGTTAATGGCTTGACAGCATTGAATTTAACCAGAGTCTTCCGATTGATATTCTGGGGTAAACCGCAACAAAAGACCCGCCGCGCTCCCGAAGTTGGTTGGCAAATGGCTTTCCCAATGGTGACTTTGACCATATTAACCCTATTGTTACCACTGATGCTACAGCAATGGTACTTACTACCTGATTGGGAAAGTATTGATTGGTACATTACATTATCTTTATTTACCTCTACTGTTTTAGGAGTAAGTATTGGCTCAACAATTTACCTACATAAAGGTTGGTCAAGATCCACAATTCTGGGATGGAGATTTGTTCAAGATTTACTAGGTTATGATTTTTACATAGACCGAGTTTATCGGCTGACGATAGTTAGTGCAGTAGCATTGTTGTCCAAGATTTCCTCTTGGTGTGATCGCTATTTAGTAGATGGGATAGTGAACTTAGTCGGCTTTGCTGCCATTTTTGGTGGACAAAGTTTAAAGTACAGCATTTCCGGTCAATCTCAGGGCTATATGTTGACTATCCTCATCGTAATTAGCGTTCTTGGGTTCTTTATTAGCTGGTCATTGGGTTTACTTGATAAATTGCCCTTTTAGGCAGCAGTTAACTGAATAACTGATAACTGATAACTGATAACTGATAACTGATAACTGATTATGATGCTGAGTACATTGATTTTGCTACCTTTGCTGGGTGCAGCGTTAATCGGTTTTTATCCTTCTGTGATCAGTGGGAAACTAGCCCGTGGAGTAGCGTTAGCTTTCGCTGTCATAATTTTCTTATGGACAGTGTTCCTAACAATTGAGTTTGATCCAGGGGACGTTGGACAACAGTTTGCTGAGTCTTTGCCGTGGATAGATGCTTTAGGCCTGAACTATAATCTAGGCATAGATGGTTTATCCTTACCATTGCTGCTTTTAAATGGACTTTTAACTTGTATTGCCATCTACAGTAGCGATGAATCTATTCAGCGTCCTAGATTTTATTATTCCCTGGTGCTGCTGTTAAGCGCAGGAGTGATAGGAGCATTTTTAGCACAGGATTTATTGTTATTCTTCCTGTTCTACGAATTAGAATTGATACCTTTGTATTTGCTAATTGCAATTTGGGGTGGTGCAAAACGGGGTTATGCAGCCACAAAGTTTCTGATTTACACCGCTGTATCGGGAATCTTGATTTTAGCCAGTTTCTTAGGTATGGTTTGGTTGAGTGATTCGCCCAGTTTTGGACTAGCAACCTTAAATACCCACACTTTACCTTTAGGGACACAAATATTATTACTGGTGGGAATTTTGGTAGGTTTTGGAATTAAAATTCCTCTTGTTCCCTTCCATACTTGGTTGCCAGATGCCCACGTTGAAGCTTCCACACCCATTTCTGTACTATTAGCTGGGATATTGTTGAAATTAGGCACTTATGGTTTGTTGCGGTTTGGGATGAACTTGTTGCCTGAAGCTTGGGAATATGCAGCACCGACTTTAGCAACATGGGCTGTTGTTAGTGTGTTGTTTGGTGCTTCCTGTGCGATCGCCCAAACTGACATGAAAAAAATGGTAGCCTATAGTTCTATCGGACACATGGGTTATGTTTTGTTAGCAGCAGCAGCAGCAACACCATTAAGCGTCTTGGGTGCTGTCATGCAAATGATTAGCCACGGCTTAATTTCTGCCATGTTGTTTTTAGTGGTAGGAGTTGTGTATAAAAAAGCCGGTAGTCGTGACTTAGAAGTTATTCGGGGACTGCTGAACCCAGAAAGGGGAATGCCTGTCATCGGCTTCTTGATGGTTTTAGGAGTCATGGCCAGCGCAGGTATACCGGGAATGGTAGGGTTTATTTCCGAATTCATTGTTTTTAGGGGTAGTTTCGAGATTTTTCCAGTACAAACCCTAATTTCAATGCTAGGTACAGGCTTAACTGCGGTGTACTTCTTAATTCTCCTCAATCGTGCCTTTTTTGGGCGCTTGTCTGCACAAGTCACTAATTTACCACGGGTTTATTGGAGTGATCGCATTCCTGCATTTATCTTAGCTGTGTTAATTGTAGTTTTCGGTATCGAACCCTCATGGTTAGTGCATTGGACAGAAGCTACTATTACAGCCATGGTAAATACTCAAAACCTAGTAGCTAAAATACTTTGAGATCAACTGACAAACAACAATTAAATTATGGATGCTAGAGATTGGGAAAGTTTAGCTTTATATTCCCAATTCTAGTCTTCAATAGCAGTCCATATTATGGAGAAACTGTATATGATATTTTATTTACAAGTTAAATTAACTGGTATTGCCGTTCTTTCTAATAAATGAAAGTATCGAAAATTACTATTATAATAATTTTATTCAATACAGTGTTTAATCTTTGTTAATATCTATAAATACCCATCCCTTGAATTATTGAAGAAATTTGGAGACATAGTAATGCTTAATATGAAAAATAAACCTGTTAATCATCCCTTAGTCGAATATATTCAACGCTTACAAACCGGTCAAGCACTACTTAAAGATAGTCCTGAAAATGTTTTAGAAGTTGTTGGTATTCTTAAAAGTTATGGTGTAGTTTTAGATGCCTATTCTAAAAATCTCATTTATATTGCTGAAAATCAATTCTTAGTAAATTTTCCCTTCTTTAAATATTTTGATGGCGAGATTTCTGTCCAAAAATTATTTCGTCACTGGTGGCATGACAGAATTAATTTTGAATATGCAGAATATTGCATGAAGACCATGATGTGGCATGGTGGTGGCGGTTTAGATGCCTATTTAGATAGTCAGGAATTTGCTGATATATGCAAAGTTGTGATTAATATTAAATTGAAAAATAACCCCTTTATGTTGGGTATACATCAGCTATTTCCTGACTTTTTAATAGAACAGTTGCGTGTCTCTGCCTATTACAGTGGATTAGGTCAATTTTGGCAAGTCATGGCTGATATATTTCTAACTTTATCAGACCGCTATGACCAAGGGAAAATTAAATCAATTCCTGAAGTTGTAAAACATATTAAAGCTGGTTTGGTAGCAGATGCTTTAAAACCAATTACATACAATGTGAAAATTAGGGATAAAGTCTATGAAATCATTCCCAAATCAGTCAGTTTAACCTTTCTTGCAGATACCGCGGTTCCTTATGTAGAAGCAGTTTTCTTCCGGGGAACTCCGTTTCTGGGTACAGTTTCCCTAAACGCGCAAGCATATCAAGTTCCCCCAGATCAATCTCGATTTCAATATGGTGCATTATATGCCGATCCTTTACCTATTGGCAGTGCGGGTATTCCTCCCACATTATTAATGCAAGATATGCGCCATTATTTACCAGAATATTTACATAATATTTATCGTCGCAGTCCTCGCGGAGAAGATGATTTGCGAGTGCAAATTTGTATGAGTTTCCAAAAGTCAATGTTTTGTGTAACTACCGCCGCAATTTTGGGACTTTTACCTTATGCTATGGATACAGAAAATCAGTCTGAGCAAAATGCTAACCGTGTTTACCTAGAAAAGTGGATGGATAGGTTAAAAACTTCGCAGATAATGGAAGTTAATAAATAGGATATTTAGTAAATGCTAAACCGCCACAAAAATCTACATCTAATTCAGCAACTTAATCCAGAAAGGAATTGTTGGCAGATTTGCCATTTGATGCAGGGATATAAATTTCCTTTTGATGCAGGGATATAAATTTCCTTGGGATACTATTCAGGCTTTAGAAGTGGCTCTAATACGAACTTATTGTCTCCCTAGTATTTCTAAATTGCTGAATAAAACCCGAGCATTTATCCATCGTGCTCAAAAACGTTATGAAGATACTTCTATCATGTTAACGGAGATTGTTAAATGGGGTTTCGAGAGTGAGAGAGGTCGAGAAGCATTACAAAAAATAAACTCAATTCATCGGCGTTTTCAAATAGATAATGCTGATTTTTTCTATGTGCTTTCTACCTTGATTTATGAACCAATTCACTGGAATCAACGTTTTGGTTGGCAGTTAATGTGTGAAAATGAAAAATTAGTAACTTTTTATTTTTGGCTACAAGTTGGGGAAGCAACTCATGATTTATTTATAAGTTGGTTTCCTAAATGGATGGAGAAACCTTTAAAACCAATAACTTATACTTTATTGGATGATACAATATTGGATGCTTTTGGATTTTAACATCTTTCACCATCATCAGCATCCAATAATAAATTACCATCTAAATCCCACCAACTTAACCAAGGTAATTCTACATTCTGACATTCACCCTCCCATAGACCTATCTCAACACCCATAGGTGTAATCGGATAATGTCCCCGTTCATTTGCTGGTAATACCCAAAGTCTCCACCAATTCCTGCAAACGCGCCCTCCCATCTCGAAAAACAGACCAACCATCACCCACCAGCACTGTTTCTACCTTTTCCAAACCAGCCAATCGGTGAACCGAAGCCACGGCTTGATCTCGATTCATTAACTTTTCATCTGGTAAAATGGTCAAGCTACCTGCGGAATGCGATCGCACTAAATCCCCAGTAATCAAAGTAGTTTCCTCCAACAGTAAGGCCAACTCACTGGGAGTTTTAGAACCTTGGAGTTCAACCACCTTCAGTCCTGGTACTAACTCATCACCATCATTTAACCAGCGATCGCACAAAATCGGAAAATACTCCTTTTCCCCAGCAGGTCCAGCAATCTTTGCATAGGTTTGATTAGCAATTTCTTTAGCTGACCTTAAATGATCCGAATTCGTTAAAACAATCCAAACCACACCACCGAGAGATTCCAAATGATTCCAATCATGGTTTGATAAGGCTACTGGGTCAATCAAAATATTACCCTCTGGACGAATCCAGGCAAAGCCATTGAAATCAATATTTCTTGCTGGATTGAAACAAGACCAGCTATATAAATCAGGACGTTGCAGAGATTTCATAATGATTCTGGTTTAGGACTTTCAATAGCTATTTTTCTGATATCTTGCACCAGTCTATGGTGAATGGTACGAGACATAAGTTTTGATATAACAGTATCAATACTGTATCATTAATAGTTACCTAACTGATAATAAGTTGTTGCTTTGTTTGTAAAAACGATGAAATGAAGCTCATACTTGTCGTTTAAGACGAAAAAGAACAGCGGGGAAAAAATCGCAGTTTAAATAATCCCGCGATACCCCTTCATAAACTATTTTCTATTTTAAAAATCAGCCATAAGGTAGAAGGAAAAAAGCGAGTAATATAAGTTAATCAATACTGTTATAAACCGAGATTGTATTAGGGTTGAACAAAAAATCACCGACCATTAATGTATCCAACTTAAAGGCTAATAAATTAGAATTATCAAGCTTTTCTAGCGAAAGTTTTACCATTACTATTCGGTAGTAAAATCTGCCAAAACAGCAGTGGAAGTTAGATGAATTTATTGCTAGAATTTGGTAAACTTATCACTATTTAAGCTGATAAATTCAGGGTTGAACGTCCTATTTACATAGAAAATAGTCGGAATTAATGTTGTCATGATTTCCGTTTAGAACTATACGCACTCATCGAGAAAACAGGAATATTTACTATGATGATGATGATGACTGAATCCATGACCACTGAAATGCAAACCTGCATCAATGCTTGCATGGAATGTCATAAAATCTGCTTAGAAACGATGACTTACTGTATCAGCAAAGGCGGTACGTATATGGATATGGGAATTATGAGCATGATGCGCGACTGCTCAGAAATGTGCATGATGTGTATGAATATGATGATGGGCGGTTCTGAGTTTATGGGACGTACTTGTACTCTTTGTGCGGAAATGTGCGATCGCTGTGCAGCAGCTTGTGAAACAATCAGTGATGACAGCAGAATGAGCGAATGTGCAGCAGCCTGTTGCAAATGTGCTGAGGCTTGTAGATCAATGTCAATGATTCCTGCTTAGTTCTCTTAAATAGCAGATAAATTCTGCAACCTAATTATTAAAGCGTTCAGACTGTTTCAGTTTGGACGCTTACTGTTATAAAATCTTGCAAATATTTTCATACTCTCCACATAAAGCAGAACATCGGACAATTTAACAAGCAAGGTTTAGTGGCTTTAGTAGTTGAGTTATAAATTTAAACAATAGATAACTTAACAGTTTTATTTTTTGATCTTAGAGGGTGTTTGAAAAGTTAGAATATAATTTGTCATTCTGAGTGAAACAACGTGGAACGTATCCTTTCGGGAGACTGCGTGAACGCGAAGCGTGCCGGAGGCTTTAGAATCTAGGGTTTGAGCGATCACTCTGAGATGCTTCATTACGCAACGCTACGTACCCTCCGGCAAGCAAGCTACAGTATGAATTTTCAAATATCCTCTTAAATCCTTGTCTAGCAAGGATTCAAGTTTTCTAAAAACCTTCTCCTCTATTCAATTTTTCTTCATGTTTGGTAATTACCCAAAGTGCATGAATACTACCAGGAAGCCAACCGAGAAGAGTGAGCAAAATGTTAATTATCAAAGTTGGACTAATACCCACTGTCAGAAATACTCCCACTGGAGGTAAGAATAAACCAAGTAGCAAACGAGTTAATTTCATGGGATTATTGATATTTTTTAAAATTTACTTAGATTTATTATGGAGAGGAAATTTTCAAATTCACTCCTTCTGAGGATTTATCTGACGACTATCACCAAATTAAGATTCAGTTTTGACATTAGTATTGCTTTCTAAGTCCATATTCTTTTCGGCAAAGTATTTACTGATGAATGTATTTGCCAAAGATAGGACAACTGGAGCGAGAATAAAAGTGATAATTCCTTCGACTCTAAACCCAGGAACTAAAACTGATGCTAACCAAAAGCAAATTCCGTTGACTATTAAGGAAAATCCGCCTAAAGTTACGAATGTCAATGGTAAAGATAGGGTAGAAATAACTGGTTTAACTGAACTATTAATCAAACCAATTACTAAAGCCGCTATTAAAGCTGCGGGAAAATTAGCAATATCAACCCCTGGAAAAATGATATCCACAATTAACAGGCTTAATGCTGTAGCAAGTGCGGTTAAGAATTTTGCCCACATTATTTTTACCTCTGTAACTGCTACCTCTATCTTTAACTCAAATTACAGTTTTCACCTCTGTTGATAGATAGGAATAGAATATATCGGAAGGAGGATTTTTCAACGCAGAGGAATGCTAGTTTTTTTAGTTTTCAGATTTATAGTAGAGGGAGGATTTATATAAGAGTTGTTCTTGGTGAGTTTCTAATACACAATCGGATAAGGGATAAGTTAGACAGGTAATAACATAACCAGCTTCAATTTCATGGGGACGGAGAAATTTTTGCTCACTTTGATTTATTTCCCCGCTGATAAGTTTAGCTACACAAGCTGAACATTCCCCCTGTTTACACCCAGATGGTAAACGGATACCCGCTTCTTCTACTATGTCGATGATATATTGATCATCGGGTACTTGAATTGTACGATCTAATCGTAATTTGTCATTAATTAGTCGAACTTGATAAACTGTCATATCAATTTTGAATTTATTTTTTGATGTTGTTTCACGCAGAGTCACAGAGAGGATAAATAAATTTTTTCTTTGCGTATTTGCGTGAGGTTTAATTCTATTATTTGACTGCTTTCATTGATAAGCTAATGCGTTTTAATTTCTCATTGACTTCTAAAACTTGAACTTTTACAACTTGTCCAACTTTGACTATTTTCTGAGGATCATCAACAAATCTATCTGCTAGTTGGGAAATATGTACTAACCCATCTTGGTGTACACCGATATCAACAAATGCACCAAAGTTAGCAACGTTGGTAATGATTCCTTCTAATTCCATTCCCACCGTTAAGTCTCTAATTTCTTTGATTCCGTCTTTGAAGGTTGCATACTTAAATTCTGCACGGGGATCTCTTCCTGGTTTTTCTAGTTCGTTGAGAATATCGCGCAGTGTTGGTTCTCCTATGGTGTCGGTGACGTATTTCTTTAAGTTGGTTTTTTTAAGTTTTTCAGCAATTTGGGTAACTTGATTTAATGGTACACCTAAATCAGTAGCTATGGATTGTATAATTGAGTAAGTTTCTGGATGTACTGCAGTGTTATCTAAAGGGTTTTCTCCATCTCTAATTCTTAAGAAACCTGCTGCTTGTTCAAATGCTTTTGGTCCTAATTTCACAACTTTTAATAGTTGTCGGCGATTTTTGAAAGCACCATTTTGGTTGCGATAGGCGATAATGTTGTTAGCAACTGTGGGTGTAATCCCTGAAACAAATGTTAGCAGTTCTTTGGAAGCCGTGTTCAAATCTATACCAACATAATTAACACAGCTTTCTACTGTTTCATCCAATTTCTTTTTCAGCAATTTCTGATCTACGTCGTGTTGATATTGTCCGACTCCAATTGATTTGGGATCGATCTTTACTAATTCTGCTAATGGGTCTTGTAATCTACGGCCAATGCTAATTGCACCGCGCACTGTGACATCTAATTCAGGAAACTCTTCGAGTGCAACTTTGCTGGCAGAATAGATTGAAGCACCAGATTCATTTACCATGACTTTAATTGGTTTGCGTTCACAGGTTACTAATACTTCTGCTACAAATTCATCTGTTTCACGGGAAGCCGTTCCGTTACCAATGGCTATTAGTTCTATCTGGTATTTTTCGATTAAGTTTTTGATGGTTTCCGCTGCTTTTTTCCGTTGTTTAGCAGCTTGGTGAGGGAACACGGCTTGATATTCTAAGAATTTACCGGTTTGTTCTAGTACCGCTACTTTACACCCGGTTCTAAAACCTGGATCTATGGCTAATGTTGGTTTCATTCCTGCTGGTGCAGATAGCAATAATTCCCGCAAGTTTGCTTCAAAGGTTTTGATGGATTCAATATCAGAATAAGTTTTCTTTTCGGAAATTACTTCCCCAATTAGAGAAGTTTTCATCAATCGGTTAAAGGCATCTTTTAACATCGGCTGATAAAAATCTATGATTGTACGAACTTTGGTTTTAATTTCTTGGGATTCTAAATAGGAAAGTACGAAATCTTGATCAAAGTCGATTTCAAAGTTTAATCTTTTCTCTGCTTCTCCCCGACACAATGCCAGCATATTATGGGGGGCAATATTTTTAACTTTGATTTGATAGTTACGGTACATTTCAAATTTGGTTGTACCTTCTGGATGTTCATCTTTGATGTGGGAAATAAATACTCCGGTTTGTAAAATAAAATCGCGTAAATAGGTACGTAATTCGGCTTTTTCGGCAACTTCTTCTGCTAGGATATCTGATGCGCCTTTTAATGCTTCTTCTTCAGTTTTTACACCTTTTTCTGAAGAAAAATACTTTGCGGCTTCTGTTTCTAGGGAAGCGGCTACACTATTTTTCACATTTAATGATTTAATAAATGCTGCTAAAGGTTCTAATCCTTTTTCTTTGGCGATGGTAGCACGAGTGTGGCGTTTTGGTTTATATGGTAAGTATAAATCCTCGAGTTCGGTTTTTTGTAAGCAGGAGGTAATTTTGACTTTTATCTCATCACTGAGTTTACCTTGTTCAGCGATCGCATTTAAAATCACCTTCTTCCTTTCTTCTAGTTCTGTTAAGTATGTATACCTATCAGCTAAATCTCGCAATTGCACTTCATTCATCTCATTAGTGCGTTCTTTGCGATAACGTGCAATAAAGGGAATTGTCGCACCCTCGGCCAAAAGTTCCAGCGCGTTTTGCACCTGATTGGGTTGAATTTCTAGTTCAGTTGCTAGTAGTTGAGGAATGTTCAACATTGGGTGAATATAATTGAAAACGTGACTTACTAAATGTAATATGCTAGAGCAATAGTCAGTACAAGCCTAGACCGTTGGATAATCTACTAAATAATTACATAATCTGAGCAGATTTATATCTTCATTTTAAATAAAGTTTTGTCAATAAAACCTACTTAAGTGTATAATAAGGATTTGTTATCAAAGACAGGTTGAAATTAGTTCATTCAACCACTCGGCAGTTAGTTCAGAATGTAGTAAAATGCGTCTATTTTTTCTGATTCCACTATTTACTGGTTTAATCGCTGGCTATTTTTTAAACAAGAAAAATGATGAAATTGGCTACATTGCTGGTGTATTAACAGCCATAAGTTTGATTTTTTGCTTGATTTTAGCACCTTGGCAAGTTCAGTTAGGCTTGTTAGTAGTTGTGCTGTTTGGTAGCAAAAAACTGTTGCAAAAAATGTATTAATAATATCAATTATACTGTATCAGTATAGGACTCCTATTTGATTTTTGATAGCTTGTGTGGCGTAGCCATACAAAACTCAGTACAACTAAATTCTCTACAATCCTCTTGCCTCTTGGCTGCCTAAGGATAGTGGATTAAATAACCTATAACTCTGCTTGAGGGGTGTAATTCCATTGGGGCAAGAATTCATCAACAAAAATCTTCAGATTTGATTTGAAGTCAAGAGCCACTTTTCGGCCAGTTTGATAGGTGTTATAGAGAATGGTCCTCAAGAGTTTGAGTCCAGTTCAGGTGGTTGCCGTTGCCATGAGGACTTTTAGAGTCTGGACACTCTCAAAAATCAGC
>ERZ1034419.85-NODE-85-length-18965-cov-38.481491_pt1 | contig 18965 bp, 21 predicted proteins | sample MGYA00520531_ERZ1034419 | MGnify/ENA primary metagenome ERZ1034419 (study PRJEB33736, sample SAMEA104288485) | Azolla nilotica | place: Sudan | collected 1982 | study: EMG produced TPA metagenomics assembly of the PRJEB19522 data set (Is there foul play in the leaf... | reverse complement strand
GAGTTTTTTGACCAACCTATCAAAGCAATGGTTAACTCTGCTTTGCAGACACCTTTTTTAATCCCTCTAGCTTAGACCTGAATCCTTACATTTCGGAAACGGCTAACCCCTATGTGTAAAGCCAGGGGCTTGCTCGCCGTTGGATTATTGGTCAGATTAAGGATTTGTAGGATTTAATGAGTAATCATGTATTTCTTCATTCTGTTCATTCTTGAATCTTGATCATCCTGATTCTGACTACTTATTGTTAGTCTCTTAGTCAATTTTCAAGTTAAACGGTAAACGAGCATAAATTCCTTGAGGATCGTTCATTTTGTTTAAAATAGAAATTTCCTGTTGTAATTTTTCAAATTCTGCTAAAAGCAGGTTATTTTGTTTGAGTTGAGTTTTTTCAATTCCTAATATTCCTTGGGCTTCTTGTAGTTTCTTGCCAAATAAAAGTTCTTCTAAGCTAGTAACTCTCGGATATTCTTCCACTTCCCAATCGTTGCCTAATTTGGCTTGTTTAGCAGCATATTCAATGGCAACATTCAAACCACCAATTTCATCAACTAAACCAATTTCTTTAGCTGCTACACCTGACCAAACTCGACCTTGGGCAATTTCGGCTACTTTTTGTTGTGGTAGTTTCCGTCCTTGGGCAACTTTATTGATAAACATATTGTAAATACGGTTAACACTGCGTTGATAAAGTGCTAATTCTTGGGGTGATTTTGGACGGGAAACTGTTTGATTATCTGCATATTGGGCAGTTTTAACCGTATCCCAAGTGATGCCGTTGTTTTTGGCTAATTTCTGACCGTTGAATAATACGCCAAATACACCTATAGAACCTGTAATTGTGTTGGGTTCGGCAAAAATCCGGTTGGAATCACTGGCGATCCAATAACCACCAGATGCAGCTACATCACCCATGGAAACGATGACTGGTTTGGCTTGTCGAGTTAGTTTTATTTCTCGCTGAATGATTTCGGAAGCTGTGGCGCTACCACCTGGACTGTTAATTCTTAACACCACAGATTTAATATCTTGATCTTGACGAATTTTGTTGAAGATTTTGGCAAAGCTATCGCCTCCTATTTCTCCGTCTTCTCCTTTACCGTCAACTATTTCTCCTTCTGCATAGACAACCGCAATTTTATTTTCTGAGTTGCGTTCTACACCCATTGATTTTCTGGGAACTTCGGCGTAGTCGCTAAGATGAATTTGCTGGAAGCTTTTATCACCTTTATCACTAGTAGTTAATTTTTTTAGGTCAGCGACTACTTGATCCTGGTAGGCTACTTGATCTACTAAACCGTTGGTTTTAGAGGTGTTAGCTTCTAAAATAGGTTGACTATCTGCTATCGCCTGCAATTTTTGTGGTTGAATTTTCCGGCTTTTTCCTACAGATGTCCGCCATTCTCCCCACACATCGTCTAATAATTTCTGGGTTTGTTGCCGATTTTCGGGACTTAATTTATCAAGTATAAACGGTTCTACTGCTCCCTTAAATTTCCCTACTCGCACAACTTGAACACCAACACCATATTTCTGCAATGCTCCCGCTAAAAACATCGGTTGTGAACTCAAACCGTTGATTTCCATCAGTCCTACGGGATTGAGCACGATATTATTAGCTACTGAACTCAGATAATATTCTCTTTCATTCCAGTCTGTGCTGTAGGCGATAATCTTTTTACCAGATGCACGGAATTTATCTAAAGCTTGACGAATTTCTTTCAGGGAAGCATAACCCAGTCCACTTGCTGCACCTGATTTAGTAGCATCTATATAAATACCAACAATGCGCGGATCGGATTGTGCTTTTTCTAGAGTTTCTATAACTTTGCGGAGTGTAATTGGATCTTCATTTACTCCTGTTAGGGTTTTTTGCAGAAAGTCGCTGGAACTGGGTTGACTGTCGGTAATTTTCATTGACAAGTCAAAAACCAAAATGGATTTATCTTTGACTTGTGGCCCTGTATCTTTAGTAGTGGCAGCAATCACAATTAAGAAAAATAAGCCCAGAGTGCCGATACTAGAGAAAATAGTCAGTCCTAGTAGGCTACCAATTACACTAGCAAAAGTTTGTTTAAGAAAGTTAGTCATTAGTTATTAGTTATTAGTTATTAGTTATTAGTTATTAGTCATTAGTAAGAAAAACCAATGACTAATAACTAATAACCTGTTTACTTTATTGTAAACTTTGCAAGCTGTTAGAGTGCTGTAACTGATACAAAGTTCTGTTGCCGGTACAGAACAATACGGTGGTAATTTCGGCAATTAATACCTCTGTCAACTCTTGCAGTGCGGATTCTGATACATCTGCGGCTTGTAGGAAGGGTATTGCCAAACCAGCAATATCTGCACCGAGTGCGATCGCTTTGGCTACATCTAATCCATGACGTAACCCACCAGAAGCAATTAAAGGTATTTCCGAAAACTGAGCGCGAATACTAGTAATACATTTTGCTGTCGGTATACCCCAATCTGCAAAAGTCTTACCTAAGCGCCGCTGTAAGGGAGTTTCTGCCCGTTCGCTTTCCACCAATGCCCAAGATGTACCACCAGCACCAGCTACATCAATGGCATGTATTCCCACAGATATGAGTTTTGCTGCCATTGTCGCAGAAATGCCGTTACCCACTTCTTTCGCAATTACAGGTACTGGTAATTTACTGCATAAATTGGCTATTTTATCAAATAATCCCCAGAAATTTGTATCACCTCTGGGTTGAATGAATTCTTGTAGCGGGTTAATGTGTAAAATCAAAGCATCAGCTTCTAAAATATCAATAATTCGCAGACATTCATCAACCCCACATTGATAATTAAGTTGTACTGCACCCAAGTTAGCAAACAGCAGCACACCAGGGGCATACTTGCGAATAGCGAAGGTATCAGCAACTTGGGGTTTTTCCAATGCCACACGCTGAGAACCTACACCCATCGCTAGTTTATATTGTTGGGCCACTTCTGCCAAACGACGGTTAATGATTCCTGCGTGTTCTGTTCCCCCGGTCATGGAGGAAATTAACAAAGGTGCATTGAGATGTTTCCCTAAAAAATTCGTGCTGATATCAATATCGTTGCGATCGCATTCCGGTAAACAACAATGAGTAAAACGATAACGTTCTAATCCCGTGCTGACTTGCTGACATTGTACATCTTCCTCTAGACAGATACGGATATGATCTGCTTTGCGATTTTGCGTTTGTGTTGGGGTACTGGTAAGAGGGTTTACAGGTAATACCATTTTGGATTCTAAATTGTGAAAGGCACTTTAAGTAGGTGGGTGTTAAAAATTATCGTTATGACAAGGCAATAGGCAAGAGGTGAACCAGCGCAGTCTTGGGGAGCCACTGCAGTGGACTGGTTTCCCGGCATAAAGCAAGTGGCGTGGTTTCCCCATGTAGGCGCTTCGCCTTCCCGCAGGGTGCGACTGGAGAACCCGAAGGGCAAAAGGCAATAGGGAAGAGGTTTTGGGCATTTTTACTTATCGTTATATAACATACTTCTCTCCGAGAAGCCACTGCGCATCTACGGTTTTTTTGTGCCTTCTTACTTAGTATTAAGTCTCCATAAAAGAGACGCAAGAACCATAACTCATAACTGATTTCTTACCTGCCTAAAAACCGACTAGCTAACTTAATAGAATCAGCAATATCAACATCTCTATTTCCATCAGCATCAAGGAATTTATTCAGCATCGGATTTCCACCTGATTGCAAGAAACTCAGAAATAAAGGTACTAAAGTAGGTAATAATTGTTGAATTATTCCCGCATCTAAGCCATTACGTTGCGCTGCTTTCTCTGCTACTTGTTGTTGCACATCTGGGGAAAATAGGGAACTAACAGCTTGAGAATCGGGAGAATTCCTGCAAATTGATTTACCAGGTTTTCTACCGCTTCTGTTCCCTCACTGACTTGCTTTTCTTGCAAAGATGAATGTACCTGTTTACCAACTACTGACAAAACTCATTGAATAGTTGAATTATCTGTAACAGTGCTATTACTTATCTGCTGGATTGTATTGGCAATACTTAACAGTTGACCTAAACCACCTTGTTGGTTAGAATTACCAACAGCACCAAGAATTTGATCAAAAAGTCCCATTAAGCTTATTCTCCATTTTTTTTAATTTTAGTAGATAGATGAAGATTTTTCATTACTCATACAAAATATCAAATTTTAAATTAGTATCTAGACTGATTAATTGGTAGATAAATCGCAAATTCTGTACCTTGATATAACTGAGAATGACAACTAATTTTAGCTTTGTATTTTTCTACCACAACTTGATGAGTAATTGCTCAACCTAAACCTGTACTAATACCCCATGGTTTAGTGGTGAAAAAAGTTTCAAATATTTTCTTTTGATGTTCTGTGGTAATTCTCGGTCTATTATCTCCCATTGGCACTACCACCTAATCATTAATAGTGATTACTGGTAAAAACTCCGTCTGTCTCTGAGATTTTTCTTCCAAGACATCAATCGCATTACTGAGCAAATTCACGAATACTTGATAGAGTAAACCCATGTAACCGGTAATTTTAGGAATTTCCTCATAGTTACGAATAATTTTAATATTATTTTTGAGAGGATTGTTTTAAATTAAAAATTTACTGTCAATAGATAGATGTAAATCTACTAAATGGTGTTGACCTTCATCTAGCCGCGAGAAGTTTTCTAAACTGCGGACTATTTCGTGTGTGCTTTCAGTTCCCAATGTCATGGAGTTAAGTTTTGTTAGTAGATCAGTTCCTAAAAATTAGAAATAAATTTCTTTAGCTAAAGCTTGGACTTGAGTTGGTTAATTAGGAATAGCTTCTTGATATGTTCTTAGTAATTTTAATGAATCATTAACATAAGTTTTGGCATGGACTAGATTACCTGAAATACAGTTAACAGGATTATTAATTTTATAGGCTACACCAGCTAACATTCCCCCTAAGTTCGACATTTTTTCGCTTTGAATCAGTTTCATTTGTGATTCATTTTCTGCAGTTCTAAAAGGCGTTTTACTTGTTGAATTAGCTGGTTCAAAGCATCGGCTAAAGTACCAATTTCATCTTCTGTGGTGACAGGTGCTTGTAATTCAAAATTAGCTTCTTTGGTAACTCTTAGGGCTATATCCGTGACTGCATTAATGCGACTGGTAATAATTCCACTGGTGTATACAGGTAAAAGTGTGGCAATAGCTACTGAAAGTAGCATACTAGCAATAATGATCCGCGCTTACAGTTCTGCTGCCTGATTTTGGTCTATATCAACCTGTTTTTGTTGTGCGTTAATTGTTTGTGTGAACTCAGTGAAATCATGGGAAAATCTAAAAGAGTTGTGTGCAGTTGGACTTTGGTAAAAATTCTAACTTAACTGTTGCGATTTGGCTAATGCTTCTGGTTGAGAACCAAATTGAGAAATTTGCTGGTTCAAATCCCTGAGTTTTTGGATATATTCACTGATGTCATGGTTGTGTTTCTGAAGTAAAACCCACAAATGATACTGCGATTCAAGGAGGCTAAATTCTTTTAGCTTGGAAAACAAAGTTTCAAATTCTTGAAGATGCTCCTGAAACTCCAAATCTACGGGGTGGAGATTTGGCTGCGGAGTTATAATCTGTGTTAGTTCTTGCTGATGAACTTGAATTTCTAACAGCAATCCTTATAAACTACTAAGCCCAGCTTTTTCCTGATCAGCCAAGAGCATATTGTCTCTAGCACCTTGGAAGTAGCGATCGCCTATTAACAAACCACCCGTTGTCCCCAAAACCGCAGTTCCCAGTGACAAAGCATATCCAGTGACAATTTTTTGTCTAAAACTGAGTCCCTTAAAAAATTGTCGCCGCCTTTTAGATGAACTTGATTCAGATTTATACTTCATTGTATAACTTACCGTTGAACTTTTCTTTTTGAGACGTTTTGAGAAAAGATGAAGAATTCAGCAGCCAGTCATCCTCAGTTACCAGTTACCAGTTAGCAGTATTTTTACTGTTCACTGTTTACTGGGTTGGGGGAACATTCAATACGGACACTTATCTTAAGTTTAGCAAAATCAGGTTTTTTTTGCCCCTGATCACTGGAATAGAGAGATCGTAAATTTACGAGGGATGGGGTATTAAGGCGATTCGGATCAAAAACTGTTCACTTTAGGTGGTGTACGTAGTTGATGAAAGATATTAAGATTCAGAATCATCTGATTTTAATTATCGGTTTTCCTAGAACGCTGGTCGCCATCCTGCCGGAAGCCGGGCAAACCGTGTCTACAAGTCGGGAGACCCCCAACGGCGCTCACCCTAGCCCCTACACCCTTTTCATTCCTAGCTTTTGCCACTGACTACTGACCACTGACCACTGACAATTCTAATTTTTGCTATTCATGCCTCTGTCCCGCATAGTTACAATCATTGTCGGTCTGATTATCATTCTGGGGTTAGCCCTGTGGCTAATTGATTCGCTATCTCGGCTTTACTGGCAGTTATCCTATTCTCCCCTATTAGGTAATCTGCTGCTGTTACTGTTGATTCTCCTTTTAGGAGGATTGCTTGCGGCTTTTATCTATTATGTGTTGGTTCTGAGGTCTGGTGAGGAAAAATCGCGCCGTAATCGCAGACGAGTTACTCCCGCACAAATTCCTGCGGCTAAATCTGATGCGGCTTCTTCTACTCTCCAAGCTGTGCGTCAACAGGTAGCGCAAATTCAAGATGAAGTGACTCGTCAAGCTTTACTCAGTCGCACTAAGGAAATCGAAACCAATTTAGCACGGGGTGAAATTCAAGTAGTCGTGTTTGGGACGGGGAGTGCGGGAAAAACTTCCTTGGTCAATGCGATTATGGGGCGAATGGTGGGTGAAGTGAATGCACCAATGGGTACAACTCAGGTGGGTGAAACCTATTGTTTGCGTTTGAAGGGATTGGAACGGAAAATTTTAATTACGGATACACCAGGTATTTTAGAAGCGGGGGTAGCAGGAACAGAAAGGGAACAACTGGCCAGGGCTTTGGCGACGGAAGCTGATTTACTGTTATTTGTGGTAGATAATGATTTACGCCGTTCTGAATATGAACCGCTGAAGGGTTTAGCGGAAATTGGTAAGCGATCACTCTTGGTTCTCAACAAAACTGATCTATATATAGAGGACGATCAAGAAGCAATTTTATCGAAGTTGCGTCAACGGGTAGGGGAATTTATCGCTAGTAATGATGTAGTGGCGATCACCGCAAATCCCCAACCTGCAAAATTAGAAACCGGTGAAACTTTCCAAGCAGAAGCAGATATTGTCCCCCTATTGCGACGCATGGCTTCTGTATTACGCGCTGAAGGTGAAGATTTAGTTGCAGATAATATTCTCTTACAATCACTACGTTTAGGTGAAGAAGCTCGCAAACTAATTGATTCCCAGCGTCGTCGTCAAGCTGATAAAATTCTTGACAGATATCAATGGATCGGGGCAGGCGTAGTATCTGTAACCCCTTTACCAGTAGTAGACTTACTAGCTACAGCCGCAGTTAACGCCCAAATGGTAGTAGAAATTGGTAGAGTTTACGGTTGTGATTTGAATATGGAACGGGGGCGAGAATTAGCCCTGTCTTTAGGAAAAACTATTGCTGGCTTAGGCATAGTTAAGGGTGCAATTGAATTACTCTCAACTGCTTTGCAACTTCATGTTGCAACTTTTATAATTGGTCGAGCTATTCAAGGGGTGACAGCAGCTTATTTAACCCGCATTGCCGGCAAAAGCTTTATTGAATATTTTCGTCATGACCAAGATTGGGGTGATGCGGGAATGACAGAAGTTGTACAACAGCAATTTCAGATCAATCGCCGAGACGAGTTTATCAAAGTATTTATCCAAGAAGCGATCGCTAAAGTAGTAAAGCCGTTAACAGACAGTGAATAGGTTGTAGGTTGTAGCGAAAGAATAACCTATTGCAACCGATAACTGTTTTCCTCACTATGTTAAGAAATATTTCACCAATAACATCCCAAAGATATGACTAGGGATATAAACAATCTTAGTTTTAAAGCTTTAAACTCCCTAATGCAATAAATAAGAAAGGAGCAGCAAAATTCCCAAATCGGTTGATAACGTGATGTATCTAATTAAGCCAGCATACCAGTGTCTTTGCTCTGATCTGATACCGCTTTTCTATCTATAGGCATAACCCAGCTAAACCCCTCTCCAACTTACTATCCTACCTCAAACCCCTAATACCTCAAACCCCTACTACCTCAGACCCCTCATTTAGAGACGTAAGTAAAATTACACGCTTACTAGTATATGTATTGAAAAAATAAATATTAAAATTTAAGGGATATCAGTGAATTAAGTGTAATTAATCTTACTTATATCCTAATATCTCTCGGAAATACCAAAAGTAACAAAAGCTTATTTTTAGGTCATTGTAGGCTTTTTATCATGCAAATAGAAATTTGCAAGCAGGAATTTGTGGAACTCAACCTAATTTAAAGTTACAAAGAATTATTTCTCAGTATTCCGGAAACAGCCCGCAAATTCAGAAAAGGTAGGTAACAACTTATGTAGAAATTCCTCAGTAAGGAAATTATGAGCAAGCAAACAGTCAGTCACTTATTGCAAGGACGCTACCACATCCTTCAAAGCCTTGGTGCAGAAGTATTTGGACAAACATACATTGTTGAAGATGTAGACTATCCAGAAAGACCCAGATATGTTGTTAAACAGCTAAAAGTTAACAACTATCAGTCCGATTCCTATTTTGACTACGTCAAACTGCGTTTTCTTACAGAAACCGAAACTCTCAAGCATTTAGGACAGCATGATCCAATTCCTCAACTTATCACCTGTTTTGAGGAAAATGATCGGTTTTATTTGGTGCAAGAATACATTTCTGGGCAACCCTTATCTGTCGAATTAAAACAGAATCAACAGCAGGGATGCAAATGGGATACAACCGCAGCTATGGCATTTCTAGAAGATGCTTTAGGTATTCTTGAATTTGTTCATTCTCAAGGATTCATTGACTGTGATATCAAACCGGAAAACTTAATCCGAAGCTCTTGTGATGGAAAATTAGTGCTAACTGATTTTGGTTCAATTCAGCCAATTGATTTTAGGATTGATACAGAATTATTAATTTCTCAGATTCCTGTGAGTTCATTAGGTTACATCCCAGCAGAACAATTTCTTGGTCAAATACAACCTAATAGTGATGTTTATGCTTTTGGAATGATTGCTCTCCAAAGTTTAACAGGTTTAACACCTCTGCAACTAAAAATCAATCCTGCTAATAATGACCTGCCTTGGTGTTCTGAAAATAGTAAAATTGATGATTATCTAACCATTTTTATCAGCCACATGATTCGCTATAATTATCAGGAACGTTTTCAGTCTGTCAGTGAAGTGATTTGGGTATTTCAACACATCACATGGAAACACCAGACAGAAGCAATTGTGTCACCAAAGTCTTCAATGGTTGCTGAACCAAAAGCTAAAATTGTTCCAGTTAAAAATCAAAATACCACGGTTAAATCAGACCCATTATTAGCAGGAATGCGATGGGGAATCATGATTACTTCTTTAGTAGTTGGCTTAGCAGCATATTCTTTAGCTAGTCAATCTCAACTCCACCCAGAAACAGTAACCTTATCTCAAGCAATATCAGAGTATCAAGCCGGGAATTTAGAAACAGCAATTAATTTAGCTAAATCAATTCCTCCCTACAGCAATGTATATCCGGAAGCTCAAGATTCAATTCCTGAATGGCAAAAGCAATGGCAAGCTGACACAGAAAACTATGTAGTCGCTGAACAAGCCTTAAATGAAGGTAAATTATCAGAAGCAATGCGTGCTGTTCCGCAAATTCCCTACACTTTATATTGGAGTTCTAAAAGGGAAAAAATACTTGAACAAACACAAGCTAACCTGGAAGCAAAAACAAATGATTTATTAAGTCAAGCTTATGCAAAAGCCGAAATTAAAGATTTCTCGGCTGCTTTAGAATATCTGCGTCAAATTAGTCCAAAAACTGCTGCGGGTGCTATGCTGCAACAAAAATTGGTTGAATACAATCTAAAACGACAAATGAGAGCAGGATATTTCTTGTATAAAGCCTACCAAAAAGTATTAGTTAATGACTTTTATGGAGCAATAAAATTGCTTGACAAAATTCCCCAAGATACAAGTATTTATCCTCAAGCTCAAATCAAATTGAAAGAGTATCACGAAAAACTCCTAGTTAGGGAAAAAATTAAAAAAATTTTCAACCAGAAAAAAATGTCTACTGTCAGTTAACCCAATCTGTTTAGTCAGATAGATTCAGATGCCAAAATCGCATATTTTTCTACACTAGATTATCCAGGAGAAGTGAATATTAGCACTTAGTTAATATAAACTTGAAGTCATTTATTTAAAAATACTTAATAATTTGCATTAGGCATTCCCACAGTTGGTACAATTGGTACAATGATGGGGCGATTTTTTGGCTGTGGTAATTGATTTTCTGCCTGTTTGAGTGCTTCTATTGCTTGTTGGTAATCAGGTTTATATTTAATAGCTTGTTGATAAGATGTTATAGCTTCTGGATATTTTTGTAGATTTAATAAGGCGTTACCTCTACTATGACCTGGTTTCGTAATAATTTTTCTGATACCGTACTGTCTTATTATACAATAAGATAACATCTTCATATTTTTGTCGATTATATTGTGAATTACCTAAATTATACCAGACTAGATAGTCATTATTTTTCACAGAAATGGCTTGATTATAAGTTTCTATCGCCTCTGCATAACGTTGGCTTTTATGTAATGACCATCCTAAACTATACCATGCTTGATAGTTATTAGGATTATATTTCATAACCTGCTTAAAAGAATCAATTGCTTCTGGATATCGTCGTAAGGTAATGAAGATATTACCCCTAGAAAAGCATCATTGAAAATGATTTGGTTTGATATTCACTACTTTTTGATAAACTGCTAGTGCATCTTCATATATTTGTAATTGTAAAAGTCTATCTCCTTGTTTATATAATTCCGTGGTATTATTAGTATTGATTTGCTTAAATATGTATATTGATGCCATTCCCCCCATCCCCAGTAGAAATATTCCTAATGCTAATTTAATCAATACACTTTTTTTAGATCTCTGAGGTTTGATACTATAAATTTGAGCACCAGGAGTGAAGACTATTGTTCCAGAGGGAGGTGTAATTAACTCTTGTAGGGCATTTAAAGCTAGAGTTGCAGAAGCATAACGTTGACGAAAATCACAACAGACCATTTTATCTAAAGATTCTGCAAATTCTGGTGTGACTGTGGTATGACTACGCCAAATAATTTCATTAGTATCTGCATCTTTTGCTAATTGGTGAGGTGATAATCCTCTGATAGCTTGAATACCAATAATTACCAAAGGATAAATATCACTACTTAATTTGGGTGTGCCTTGTGCTTGTTCTCCCCGAATATAACCAGGTGTACCAATAGCAACTGTAGATTGAATTTGATCTGTGGGATTAATTAATTGAGTAGTGATTTCTTTAACTGCCCTAAAATCAATTGAAATTAATTTCCCATTTTCCTCTCGTCTCAATATATTGTGTGGATTCACATCACGGTGAATTACTTTTTGTTGATGCATAAAATGCAATTTTTATAAAATTTCTTGTAACAGCGAAATGACTGCATCTTGACTTAACATTTTTCCTGGTGATAATTCTTGACTTAGGTCATGACTGGGAATAAATTCTTGGATAAGATAGAATTCTGCATTTCCCTCAAATTATGCTAAGAGTTGGGGAATGAGATCATGAGTTCCTAATTTGTATAAAACTTGCGCTTCAGTATCAAATAGCCGTCTAGCTATTTCTAAAGTGGCTGTATTACTAGACTTAGGCCTGAGTTTCTTCACAACACACTGTGGTGAACTAGGTAAATAAGTATTATAAGCGACATAGATTTCGCCAAGTCTCCCTCCTCCCAAATGGCTGATAATTTGGTATCTTCTAACAACTGTGTTTCCTAGCATCTAGGTTGCTGAGTTAAGTATATCATTACAATCTTGCCACAGGGGTTCGGGGACTCGGGATAAATCAATTCAAAATTCAAAATTCAAAACTGGAGAATTTATGTATTCAATTACGAATTAGAATTACTAATTAATAATTACTATGATTCCTATTAGTGATAACATTCAGCGTTGGAAAAAGCCAATTATTACTTATTGGTTGATTGGCATTAATGTTGCTATATTTTGCTGGGAACTTAAACTTGAACCGAGTGATCAATTAGGTAATTTTATCAATAGTTGGGGGATAATTCCAGCACAGACCAATGCAGCAATAACAAATGTAATTTTTCACACTTCAGCAGCTTGGATAGTTGTATTTTGGCGATTAATATCTTTACCTGTATCACTGTTTGTCCATAGTAGTTTTAGTCCAATCATAGGCAATTTACTGTTCTTATGGGTGTTTGGTAAGACTCTAGAAAGGTTTCTGGGACAACAAAGATATTTATTACTTTATTTAGTTGCTGGTATTTTTTCTGGAGTGATCCATATTTTTGTGGCATCAACATTAACAGTTCCAGTGATTGGGGCTAATGGTGCGGTCTCATCTATTTTAGGTGCTTATATTATCCAGTTGCCTAAAACAAAAATATATTCTGTTTTGCCTTTAATTGTTGTCTTTATTCCTGTAGAAATGCCAGCTTTTTCATATTTATTTTGGTGGTTTATTCAGCAGTTATTTTATGGAATTGGTAGTTTGAATATCCCAAGTGGTGTGAATAATCTTAGTTATTGGGGACAGTGTGCCGGATTGGTAACAGGTGCGGCTTTTATGCGAATGGTGCAACTACGGTAAAAGAATTCGTAATTCGTAATACTGCCTCATAGTGCCTCTGATCTTGCTAGAGATAGATAATGAGATTACTATAAAAGTATTAATAATACCTACACTACAGCGATCTCTTGTGGGATATGTATTGATTAGTTAATTAGCGGTTAGTCAAAAAAACCTCCCATTTGGGAGGTTAAAAATATACCTGAGATAAGTTGGAGACTTAAATCAACACCACAGCGATCGCACCTCCTAAAGCCGCAGAAATCCCGGAAACAACCGCTGTTGCAAACAACCACCAAGAGGCATTAGCAGCTGCTTTGCGCGTTTCCTCTGCTTGACGCTGTGCCTGATGTTTCACCTGTTCTAGCCGATTTTGCGCTTCGTGCTGTAGCTGTTCAGCCCGTTGTAAAACAGTATTTCGGGCGCGTTCAATTTGGTCAATAATGTGTTTAGCATCATCCTCAGAGATATCCTCACGAGAACTTAAAATAGCTACCAAGGTATCACGATTGAAAGATGAGAGGCGATCGCGCAATGTATCAAACCCGGCTTGGGGATCTTCAAACAATTGGCGGATATCATGCTTAATGCCATCATAATTAAGTTCGGGGCGTTCTAGAGAATTAAGATAATTGCGAATAGTTGCAAAAATCCCCTCGATTACATCTTGAATACGTCGTTGAATACCCCGAACCTCTTCTACAAATTGATCACGCACGAGGATAATATTATCAGCAATTCTCCCTGCTTCTTCATCACTCATATCTTCCCGAATTTTCAACAACGCAATAATTGTATCTCTGTCAAAATGCGAGAGGCGATCACTCAAACTTTCCATCCCTACTCGTGGATCATGCAACAATAATTGCACATCCCGCTTAATGCCTTCTGGGTTCAATTCTGCTTTACCAGTTAATCGTAAATACTCCTGCAAATAAGTTTGAAAAGTTTGTATTCTTTGTTGTGTCCTGGTTGCTAAACGACGCGGCGCACGGATAATATTTCTAATTGATGTCTGCACAGCATCAATAATTTGATTAACTTGTTCCTCACTCAAATCTTGACCTTGAGTCAACAACCTCACCAAAGTATCCCTGTCAATGTGTGATAAACGGCGACGCAGTGCCACAACACCTTCTCTGGGATGTGCAAATAAGCTAGTTAAATCTTGCTGAATAGCTTCAGGATTCAATTCTTCCTTACCAGTATTTCGCAGATAATCTGCAATAGTAGAGGTGATAGAATCATATTGTTCTTTTGCTTTTTGTGGTGTGTGGAGAATACCACCCCATATTTCTTCCACCACGTTAATAATTTGATTAACTTGTGCTTCATTTAAATCTTGGCGTTGACTCAACAACTGCACCAAAGTATCTCGGTCAAAGCGAGACAACCGCGCCTGAATAGCCATAATTCCCCCTTGGGGGTCTTCCAACAGTCGTTTCAGATCAGTGCGGATAGCATCAGGATTTAATTCTTGCCTACCCGTGTTACGTAGATACGATTCAACATTTAACCATAGAGTTTCCGCTTGATGTTGTGCCTGTTTGGACATGCTGAGAGATTCTAACAACACACGATCGCGCTGCATTTCCAACTCATCTAAAATCGGGTCTAATTCCCACTCCTGAATATCATTACGTGCTAATAGAATTTCTCCCATTTGTTCCCGTTCAACTTGTGCTAATCGCCGGGATAAAGATTGATAATCTGCCTCTGAATCTACCAACAAAGGTTTAAAATTTCCCTCAATTCCTGCTGATGTCAAGTCTGCTTTAGGAGTCACAAGTAAATAACTTTCAACTCTTCTTTGCAAATCTTGGACAATCTCTCTTTCTCCCTCAGCAATTACTGTTACCAGTACTTCATTCTTTACTGCTACCAATTGATCAGTAAGTTCCTGAATTTGACCTTGAGTTAACAGTCCCTTGGCTTGCAGAATATTGACAAAATCTTGACGGGTAATTTTCTCCAATTCGCTGCGTATTACAGCAGGATCAGCAGCAGGATCATAGATCACATCTCGAAATTCTTGAACAATATTCTTCGGACTTAATTGCCAAGGATGGGTATTTAGTAAGTAATTTTCAATATCAGCGCGAATTGGATTATAAGGCTGTTGTATAACTTGTTTTGTGACTTTTTCTATAGCAGTAGCTAGGGAATCCCAAATTTTTTCTACATCCAAATCAGACAAATCTGCCCTACCTAAAACTACCCCAGTGAGTGCCGATATTGCCTGTTGTATTATACCAGGCTTTTGTTCTGTTTCTTTGGAAGAATGAATTTCTGTAATTAACCGGTCAAGTTTAGCATTGAGTTCATCTGTTTTAGTTTGTCCTGGCGGCAGGGATTTGAGATAATCAACCAACTCACCCAAGCGATCATTTGTGGGTACTTGCTGACTGATTACTTGTTGCCAAACACCATATAAAGAATCAGCGATACGGTTAACTTCTCCTTTAGATAAATCCGTGCGACTGCTGACTAAATCAATAAACCGCTGACGGTCAATATTACGGAGGTCTGAACTACTAGCATAGGCTTTAAATTGCGGTTCACTCAGTAACCTTTCAAATTCAGAACGAATCCTCGATATATCAATTTCTGGAGGACGTAGCTTTTCTATGTACTCTTCTATGTTTTGGCGAATACTTGTTGGTGTCAATGCACTCCCTAACTCCCGCCGGACAGCCGATGCAGCCGCTTCCGCTGTTGCCACCACTTGCTGATTTACAGCCCTAGCACCCAAAGCAGCCGTAGCTGTTCCCATAATCGCCTGAAAACTGGAAGTGGCCGTATTCACGACTGAACCAATTAAAGATCCTACCGTAGTTGTGCTGACCCACATTAGTAATAAAAAGTATGCACCCCAAATTACCAAGCCCAAAATTGCACCTAATCTGGGATCTAAAATTAATAGACTCAATTTTACAGCTAAGAAACAAGCTATGAATAAAGCAACTGTTACCGTAACTAAAGTCCAAATTCCTAACCTTGTCCCAATTTTGCGAATCGTACCCCCCAAACTTTCAACTTGCTGCGACTCTGACGGATGCCCCAAATAGGAGATCCCAGCCGCAATTGAGAGATTTGTTAACACTAATTGGAAAGCAAAAGCGAGAATTACCCCAGAAATTAAAGCCACAAAAAAGCGAGGACCGGAAGTAAGAACCGATGCCTGTGCTGGTGTGACGTTGGCGGTGTTTACAGGTATTTGTGCTATCCACCATAAATATATGTACATTTCCTGCATGATTTGTATTTCCTGCCTCTAAGTTTCTCTTTAAACTTAAATTTGCTTTTATTAAGGATTTAGTTGTATCTATGTCAATATTCAAGTCCCGCAGCTTTCAGAATCCAGTAAATGAGCCGTTTTTAGCATCTCTCTTAAGTTGGATACCTTTATGTAACGCTAGATAGAACTTGAATATATTGTGATTGTTAATTAGTGTTAAATCCTGGATAATTCTCAGTAAAATCTTGTTAATTAGTAAGTCATAGATTTTGAATCTTCTCTGACCTAAATCATGAATTAATTATCTCGATTTGCACTTATTTATAATTAGGTGTCTTGTCACCCTCTCCAGGTGGATTTTTTCCTGGAAATAAATTCCTGATTATCTTCCATAAGAGTGCCTCTAGTTTGTACCTATAGGCATAAAGTAGCTTTGTGTGCAGAAGGTAAATTTAAGTTAAGCATTAAATTGTTTTGAATAAAAAATTCAACATTTCAAACTTGCTTAACTTTGGAGGCAAAAGATGGAAACTCGTTCTTCTACTGATCTACCACCAGTTGCTAAAGCCTATAATGGAGTAGATCGTAACGCCTTTATCTTTGGTTGGAATCCCCAAGCTGAATTATGGAATGGACGCTTGGCAATGATTGGATTTTTAGCCTACCTGCTGTGGGATTTAGTAGGCTATAGCGTTCTCCGTGATGTCCTGCACATTATGAGATATTAGATCAAACACGGAAGTCAGAATGCAATTACAGCAGAATTTATAACTCTTTAATTCTGTTGTAATTATCTCTATTTAACGTAAGTTACTAGTTCTTCAATCAAGACTAAATAAAGGGAATTTTGAGGATATATTAGACTAATACAGCAGGAGTCAGGAGTAAAATCTTCTTGCGGTCTAGGTTTCAATTTAGATTCTGTACCTAATTGATCTGCAATCTGCTGTAATTCCTAACTAGCAACTTCGGTTATCTATTTAAACCGTTAAGTTACAATTTTCACACTCATAGAAGAAACTGAATCAAAACATATAAAGCCGCAGTTACAAGTTGTAATACAGTAACGGGAATTCCATAATGGAGAAAAGTTTGAAAAGAAATGCGTTTCCCATGCTGTTCAGCAATACCAGCAGCGACAATATTAGAAGATGCTCCCACTAAAGTACCATTTCCTCCCAAAGTTGTGTCAAACATCATTGCATAAAACAAACGTAAAACTTCTGGAGTAAACTGTCCTTGGAAATCTGGTGCTAAAACTTCTGCTGGTGCTAATCCCACATTGATAATATATTGTTTCAACAAAAGAACCATTGCAACAACTAACAGAATATTGGGAACAACACTGGATAATATCCCCACCAAAGATAACAACAGTATAGAACCCAGCAGAATATTTTTACCTAAAAAAAATCCTAAAAAGCCTGATAAACCTTTAATAACTCCTGTTTGATCTAATCTGCCAATCAATACAAAAATACTCATAATTTACTCCAACGTACATCTTTCAAAATATTATTAACTGAATCAGTTCTACTTTGGTGCGCCAGTAATAAAGCTACAGATGCAGGGTAAATAGGACTTGGTAAAGATTCGCCAATTATGAAAAATACCAATACCACAGTTACTATAACCCCACCCATCATTAAAACTAGTGGATGATTAATTTGTGGCTAGCGTAACTCTGCGAGATAATCTAGATTTGTATTACAAATTTTCTTAAATAAAATTGGTAGTATTACTACTACAGTAGCAACACCAAATACTCCCCCCAAACTCAATTTCCCTAAATAATCTATAAAGCTAATATTGACAGCATCATCAACAATAAAGGTGGCAGGGTCTCCTACTAAAGTTAATAATCCTGCGCTATTAGCAACAAAAACTATCAAAATTAATAAAGGTACAAAATTAACTCCTATTTCTTGTGCCATTGGTGGAATGAACAGTGTTAATAACATTACCGTAGTTGCGTTAGCTAAAACAGCACAATTTAGGGTAACTAATACCACACTACCTAGTAGTGATCTTTTGCCACTACCTTGACCAAGAATGACTATTTGTGTCGCTATATAACTAAAGATATTAGTAGGTTCAAATGCCCTAACTAAAACTATTACTCCAAAAAATAAACCTAATGTCCCATGAATTTTGCCAATGTAACCAACAGCTTCTGGTAAGGTCATAATTTTAGTAAAAACCAATATTAATGCCCCTGTAAAGCAGCAACAGTTAGATTAACCCATTCTGTCATTATGACAACAATGACAGCGATAAATGTGATGATATTTAGGACAGCTTGCTAATTTTCCATACTATCTTCCCTAAGAATGTTATTGATTGCATAGTAGCGAGAAAGTCACCTAAACTATAGGCGACTTCTATCCAACATTCCGTACTTCATTTTATTGAAGATATACAAGTGTAAAATAATTACAAAAAGCCACGTAGTAAACACATAGTTGAAATAGTAAAAAAATAGACAATACAATACAATAAAAATTGCCAACAACCTGGAACTGGTAAGTATTGACAATAAATTCAGAATAAAAGATGAGAAGATGAATGTAAATGAGCCTGAATTAAATAAAATTACCCAAAAATATGAATTACCAAAAAGAAGAGGTTGAGAGTAATAACTTGGATCACTTAGGAATAATAGATGAGATAGGAATCGTAGAAGAAATCAATAAGATATTCTTAATAGAGATTAGAGAGAAAGTGAACACAGGAGAAATAGTCAAAGCAATCATTCTGAATAGACTAGGTTTTGTATGGAGACCATTATATTTATTTCCTCAATTTTTTGAGAAAAAAGCCATAGAATATTTATTAGGAGTGGGAATTGAAGTCGAAGATTTGAATGATGGTAAAATAGGCAGAGTAATGGATAAGCTATACAAATATGGATTAACTA